>Ga0268261_10001568_pt1 | contig 15853 bp, 7 predicted proteins | sample TergutNc150P1_FD_190353 | JGI IMG/M metagenome (GOLD analysis project Ga0268261, IMG submission 190353) | Nasutitermes corniger P1 segment gut microbial community from laboratory colony in Florida, USA - Nc150 P1 (SPAdes) (version 2) | ecosystem: Host-associated > Arthropoda: Insects > Digestive... | reverse complement strand
ATTTGTGTATATATATATATATATATATATATATATATATATATATATAGCTACACATTCCATGACTCACAAACCTAATTTAAATCACAAGGCCTAATTTTCTTTTTTCTTTTTTTTTTAATTTCATACAAAACATCCCAAGTTTTTTGTTTTACTTTTTAAAATTCTGATGTACTAGTCATCAGCCTATTTCAGTTCCTCATTTCAGCCGAAGGATAAATCATGTAAAATGTTTAATATTATCATGTCCACAAAATCTGTGTTTTTTTAATTTCAATTTGGGGGGGGGGGATGTATGCAGCCCAGTGACAACCCCCTTGAGTGCACATGCCCCTGATTGAGGAGAAAAGAAGTAAACTATTTATATATTCCTCATGCATGAATAAAGTTACCAGTCGACTCATCTCTGTTTAAAATGTGTTTCACTCATCTTATTTTGCTACGCTAGACTCCCTGAGAAGCGTGAGAGTTTTTAATTTTCCCCACAAGGCTCTTTTTAACGCCCATCATACATTATAATGTTTTGGCTGTTTCTACAGTTTGTTTTGAAACGTTTTGTGGGCCAGCAGCAGAACTGAAGTAAGCTTTATTTGGCCTGTGTTTCACAGTTTGACATGCCTGCTTTTGGCCATCTTAAAATTGGAGGCTAGTGTGATCTGAGTGTACACAGTTTCATAGGGCCTGTGTTTTTTTGAAGAAACAATAAACTCAAACTGCAACTTTATATTGATTCTTACAAAATACTTTGTGGAATTAATGGAAGAAGAGAAAATACAGTGGAGGCCGCTTATTATAATCGTGGATAATGTTATCAATCGGCTATTGTTATCAAAATTATTGGTCCCAAAACACTCCATTTAAAATCAATTAAAAATAAGCTGTTTATTATAATAAATCTTTCGGTTATTGTTATCAAATTATTCGAGTACATATCTAGCCATTTCGGACCTTAAGACGCCATCTGTAGTTCAATTCTCAGTCCAAGTACCAAGACAATGGAAAGGATAAATGGGTCGTCCGGCAATTACCAGTTTTATTGTTAGGGAGGAGCATTCTGTACTCAAGTTTGGAATGGGCAGAGGGGTTTAGCAGTTGAAACCTCTAATTGCTCTCCGCACTTAAGACTGGCCGGTCATTAAAAAGGCTAGAGGTCAGACACACCTCATTTCCATCAAGGGAAGAAATTCTCCTATTGTACTGTATTGGTAGGTAATGGTGCCCCAAGTAGCTCTGGAGTCGAAACAGACTTTCCTGGAGGTTGTACTGTAACAATAAATTGAGTTAAATAATGCAAATTTTTATATCCTCCACTTAATGTTATCAGCCGGTTATTGTTATCAAAAAGCGTGAGTCCCAGAGTGATCATAATAAGCAGCTTCCACTGTATATTGTTACTTCTTGCAGACAGTGCTACAGCTGAAATAACAAATTTCTTTATGATTGCACTTCAAGAGGTATTTTGTATGTGATTCATGAGTTCATACTTGGCCTCCTGCTGACTTGAATTCATGTGATGATTATTTTTCAGGAACACTGGAAGGATCTTATTGAAGAATCAACATTCTTGCAAGAACTGAATGACAGTAGTTTAACATAAAATGCTAATATTTGAAGATAAGCTATGTTGTGTGTTGAGATTTATTATCAGGAGATGTGAAGCCTGCTTAGGTACATGGGTACATTCTAGACGGCCGGCACATGAAGGTGGTAAGGTTGACGGCCCTATGCAATGATCACCTGTATGTCACAGGTGATACCACTGGTAGTTCTTTCTGTTAGAGGCTGAGTTAACCCCAGGGCCATAATGCAGCTGGAAGGATAAGCTTATGCAAGAGGGCCATAAAACCTGACATATATAGTTGTTGGCTTTCCACCATGGAGACCTGAGTTTAGTCCTAGGTTAGACTTGTGTGTGATTTGTGATGAAAAGCCTGATAATGGGAGAGGTATTTTCCAAGTGCTACCTTAATTTTCATTCCACCAGTAGTCTGTATTTATCTGTCATGGGCTGGTACAGCAGTTTGCAGTATCAGTGGATGGAGTCTTGCTCAACTGCTACTAAGAGAAAGAGGATAAATGACTTGTGATATGTGTCTGTTAAGTGCTTAAGTAATCACACAACAAACTGTTTGCACATCTGCTTCCTTATACAGCAGTTACACTACATTCTTCCTGGAGTCATTCACTATTTGGATTTTGTCTATTGTTCCACGTTTAAAATAAGAATTAAAGAATATGAGATAGATTTCATTCTTCTGGAATGTGTCTGGTAGATAAGTACCAATATTTTGCAAGAATCTGCTGCTTTATCTTCAGGGTAGACATAGGAAACCAGGAATCCCATACCCTTAATGTTTATCAGTGTGAGAATATTATAAGTCTCATGTGTTTGTTTTAGGTTCTTGAGAGGCTGAATGATGTCATCAGGTGTGGACCATCAGTGCTGAGGCTCAAAGTTGTCGCTATTTTGAATAGTCTGGCAAATAAATTTATTGAGTCTAATTCAGATCAGATGGAAGTGTTCCAGCATATAGCAGGATTATTTTCTGCTCTTCTGCAAGATAAAAATTATATAGTACAACAAATGACATTAGATGTATTCACTTATTTTGCACATGTGAATTCTCATGAAAGTATACTTGCATTTTCTGTCAAGGACAATGAAAACCTTCAGCAGAAAACCAGAACATATTTGCAGAAGTTACCTGCAAAGGCATCTTACAAAACTTGCATATCGCATGAATCTTATATTAAATGTCAGTCTCTAGTGAAATTTTCACACAGTTGCAAAAATTCTGTAAATGTGCATGAATCTATTTCCAACAATAAGCAGATGTCAAATGAGATGGAGAGTGTTAATCACACAGCAAAGAAACTAAAGTTAACAGTCACTGAGGATAGTGTTATCACAATAATTCAAAGGCTGAAGAATGACACAAACATGCTTGTCAAGTACTGTGAGTCTAGCAGTCTGCCAGCAGAAGCTAAAAAAGATGTACTGCAAATTTGTCTTCAATTGAACATGCTGTGTCAAAACTGAGGTCAGCTCATTGTCAGTTATTGTTTTATCTTAAATGGTTGCATGTGTGTAATTTTTCATGCAGTTTTCTGGTGCAGAGTTTTCATGTTCAATTACCTGTATCAGAAACAAATTGTCTGTGAAATTTCAGTGTATATAAATCAGTTCTGCTGGAGTAAGATTAAATTTCTGAGCATACAAATATATGGATGTAAAAATATTTACTGAATTTTGTATTTCCAGTCACAAGAAACTCTGAGTAGATTTGTCTCTGAAAAAATAACATAACATTTATCAATTAAGGTATAAAAATTTTCTGTACTAAACATGACATTTACTAATGCAGATGGTTGTGTAGATTGGCAAGCTTTTTAATATATAGGTAATCCTTGTTTCATGTCTTTGCTTGAACACCCCTTGGCTATTTACACCACTCTGTAGTGTACACCCTCCTCACTTTTAGTGCAACAGCTCTTGACTGGCTGTGCACTAAAGCGCTGTCGAGAATTTGTTACACGGTGCCGAACAAACTGGGAGGCAGTGTGCTGAACATAAACTGCCACAGTCGCTGTGTGCTCGTTGTTTAGTTCAGTGGTCTTATGTGATGTGTTTATGTGCCTCTATTTAACTGTATCAAAATGAGTGAGAAACATATATCTCAATCCTTAGTGCAACTCCAATTTAAAAAAATCAGTGAAAGGTAATCAGTATTGAAGAGAAATCAGACATATTAAATAAACTTGAAATGGATGAATGCATTGCAACATCTGCTGTCCTCCTGACTTAACCAAGAGTACTGTATGTATAATTTATGATAATGCTGAAAAAATTGTATTGTCAAGCATTTATCAGCACCTCACTGCTGGCATCCCTGACATCATATAAAAAGAGGCTGCCTTTGTTGTGATTTTTTCTAACCCCTACCTATTCCGTTGTTATGGGAATATCATTTTTGAATTACGCCCCATCTCTCAGGTAGACCTCATTTTACGCCACACACACACACACAAAGACTGTGTGTGTGTGTGTGTGTGTGTGTGTGTGCGCGTACAGTAGCACACGCATACAGCGAAACACACTTAAGTTTTTTCACCTGGAGTGTTGGAATAATTTAGAACCAAAATTTTCCTATTGTTTTAATATATATGCTGCTCTTATAATATGTTTGTCCCTTAGAAGTATTTGCTGCATAAGAAGGTTGAAGAATTCATGATGCAACATAATTTTTACCCTTTAGTACGTGCTTCTAATCTAAATTTTCAGCAATTTTCCCAAGTTATGGTTTGTTCAAATTAGATCCCAGCAAACCGCGCAGTAATGCCTTCAGGTCGTGAAGGTTAATTTTCAAGTTTGTTTCAACCACTCATCAGAGGTAGATAGCAGTAACTCAGTGTTAGTCAGTGAAAACCTGTAATGGGAAATTATGTAGCATTCTGACTGCACTGCTATCTGTTTTCATGATGCGTGTGTAATGAACAGTGCAAAGAAATGTGAGTTTTTTAGAGCACATTGTGCCTAACCATTTGACTTTAATTTCAATATTGTGAAATACTGTGTGTGCGAAAGTTTTCTATATGTTTTATGTTCGTCTCAAACTGCGTATGTGTGTGTCATTTTCTTTCTGTAGAGCAGTTCTTGTCGACCTTTCCTACCACTGTCACGAGCAAAATATTGACATGTACAGTTAGGTACTGAAAATTCTAATAACATACACCCTGTAGATTTCAGTTGTAACTTTATAAGCACTTCATTCATGTCTTTATTTTTATTTGAATATATTCAGAACAATTTTAGAAATTAGATTAACATGTTTAAAATTGAAGTATGGAAAAAAATAATAGTTTCTAAATGTCTTCGCGTACCACAAGATGAGTCAACGCATAATACCACTGCCTGGCGTACCTCTGGTTTAAAGGCACTGCTATAGAGCCATTAATTATTCAGTACATGATTGTCACAACTACATCAGAAACTGCAATAAAAGGTAAGCTGCTGTAAACTGGGATAAAGAAGGACAATAAAGGTGGTTGGTACTTAAAACATTCTTCACAAAAATATTGCCGAAGTTCTTGGCATTCCTGTGCCAACTTGAAATACAAAACACAGTCCTCAGTCTGAGCTGAAAATATACATACATACATGCACATATACATATGAGACACACACACACACACCAATGTACATACTTACACACACATACATACATATATGCAGGTGACCCAATGTTCAATTAACGGAAAACATTATTTCATATTGAATTTTGATACTGTTCAGAATTATGCCTGTGAGTTTGTAGAACACTCTGTGACAGGATTGTGGGCTGTGCAATGAACATGGAAGATCTCATTTTGAATAGTTTTTAGAATTCAGTAAGTAATAAACAATTTCCAAGATACTTTAGTTCACAGTTTACTAATGGGTAACCTGATGTTTTGGTCACTCTATTATACATTCTGTTGATCAAGAATTCAGTCAGTGTTACAAAAGGATGTAGAATAAATCACAGACATACAAAACGTACATAACTGCTAGATACAATGCAAAAATGTTATGAGGATTTCACATACAACATACCATTATCATTATATACATCAGGTAATAAGATTGTGAATCATTTCTAAACATTAGAAAGACATTAACAGAGTAAAAGGTGTGTGTTCTGTATCTTCTTAATTCTACTTTAAATTGAACCTTATCATTCATAAGAGTTTTGTGATTCTGGTTATACTGTTGATGATGTTGCCAGCATACTTTTATACCTTCTGAAAATGTGAAATGTTAGCAAGTGGTCTATGCAAGTGGTACATATTTATTGTACCAATATAGATTAATTTGTTTGAAATTTTTCTGGGTTATTTAGAACAAATTACATTAATGAAAATATGTATTCCTATGGAAGAGGTAACATTTGTACTGGACTTCTGCATGAGTTTCTGGGTTTGCACCAACCACATTTCTAAAGATTTTGTTTTTATAAATTGTCTTATATTATTTTTAAACAGGTTATCCAAAAACCTTATTCTTTATCTTTATAAGAGTGACAACAGGAAACTGCCTGAGCCAGCCATGACTGCTTAAAGTAGTTAGCTTGTTAAATTTTGTGAATATGAAATTCAGTAGAATTTATTTCTGCTGTTACCTAGGATAAGTTCTCACTTTCATTGAACTGTCAACTTGTTGATTAAGGTACCAGCTCTGTGACTTGCTTACATATCCCTTGGATTTTGTTTGGAGGCCAAGATTGTAGTACATTTTGTGGGCATTCAAAGAAAACCTACTAAGTCCAAGAAGCATTTTTGAGGAAAACGAGTATTAAAGTTTGATGAGCAAACAAGCTTCCCTGAACTTAACAAACATCAATGTGTTTGTACTACGGTAAGTAATTTGTCAGTGCACTTAAAAGGATTTCCCATGTCAAGGTGGTGACAGATATGGACTTAATATTTAAAAAATCTCATTTTTCAACCACAGTGGATGGATTTGGTTTTTCTTGTACATTCACAATATGTTTTTTTAAGATTTTTCAACGGTATGTTTTTGAACATAACGCTGGCACCTGTGTAAATCACTGGATATTTATGAATTGAGATGTTATTTACCAAAATTATCTGAACGTACAGAATTGTAACAGTTACAAAAAAGGTAGAAATAACTGAGTGGTTAGATTTATTTTCCCGCTAGAGTTGTGCACAGTAAACAACAAGGACTTCTGTGTTACAAATTAACTACTGAGAGGCTGTGAAAATTGTATGGAACAGACTGCTGTTGTTGTTGTAGCTGCTGCTGCTGCTGCCGCCGCCGCCACTGTTGTTTTTAAAATCTAACTTGGTAAACAATTTTAAGGACACGTTTATGGGAAAATGTTTAAACAGAAATGCTGCAATTAAGATGACCTATTGATTTTGTGTAAACAGGTCCATCATTCTTATAATAAAGCCAAGAAGATGCACCATTTTTCAACTTTATTTTGGTAAAGAACTCTACATGTTTCAGACAGACTTACTGTCCAACATCAGGAGTCTTAGTTCTGTATTCACAGCAATTGGTATTGGTCATACGTCGCTAGCAGAGAGTCAACATAACTAGTATGACAAATACCAGTTGCTGTGAACCCAGTAATAAGACTCCAGAAAATGGACAGTCTGTCCGAAACATGTAGAGTTCTTTGCCAAGATAAAATTGAGAAATAGTGCATCTGGTTAGCTTTTATTATAAGAATATATCATGATGCGCGGTCCTCTGAATGTCAAATTCAAAAAAGGTTCATCATGTATCTTAAATGAAATTAACCAAGTGATGAACATAAACCATTGCAGTAGGTCCAAAGAAATATGCTCCTTGGTTTCCTCTGCAGCAGCCCTTCATATTCTGTGAATACATACGTTGTATTTGTGAGGTGGCGGGTTCGAATTTCGGCTCAAACTTTGGCTACCCTGCCTAAGGTTTGTCATGGTTTGCATCAGTCCCTCCAGTAAATGCTGGGATAGTACTTTAATTATGACATGTCCGCTCCTTTCAGATTCATCATTCGTCTTACACCGTATGCCGACAATACTGAAGAGTTTTGTAAAAGAACATAGAGGGTAAAAGGCTTCCTTGAATTAGCCTGCTGCACTAAGTTTGGGGATGCGTGTACAATTACAATGCTTATTTTCAATTTACCTGTCACTAGTCAGTAATAACAATAGGCAATGGTCTCACGAGACACAGGGGAAGGTCAGTGTGAACTTGCAGCATGATACGTGCAAATTAGTTCAATATCTGGCCTCTGGGATCCATCCAGTCTCTTACTCCATCAGCTGTTGTCGGGCTCTTTCTCCGTGGATAAAGCTGCCCCGGGCGTCAAGATGACCGTTTACCTGTGTTATTTTCGATGTTTGGAACGCGCGAAGCATTGGCTGTTTCGCGTGTGCAGGAGTGCACCAGTCAAAGTCTTCTCACCAGGCGTTCCTACAGGTGGCATACCGCCCTATCCACTCTGTTGTGCGTACTGATAGTGACTAAGGAGTCTGCAGTTGACCTTGGCAGTGGTTTGCGCTGCAGACAGCCGACCGTCCCTTATTTGTGACCAGTAACCTATGCATTCCATTCAAAATTACAAGTGGCTGAGGAGAAGTTGTGCTTTGTGCGTGTGAGATCATACATTTTTTTTGTAGTGCTCTGTGTGATTAGAGCTGTGCATAAATTTGACTTTAAGCTTGTTACAAACGAAACACCTAACAAATGGCGACCAGTGGGAAAAATGTCATGCAGTGCTAGAGTCTTATGTTTTTGACAGGATCTGTGTGTTTTCCCACGACCGTCGTCGCGAATGATAAGGGACTCTACCCACGCTGTGCAGGTCAACCGAATTCTCTTGAGTAAAGAACATTAATAAATGCTCTTCGCCGGCCTACTTACCATCATACAACATGCGAGTCATACAAAAAGTTCGTTATATTAATTTGACATTCAGAGGACCGTGCATCGTGATATATTCTTATAAGAAAATTCGTTATATTAGTTATGTGTCAACAAAACACAGTTTAGTGTTTGACATCTGTGGGAAAATCATAGAATGGCCAGAGAGAATATGCACGAATGATTTCGAAGAATAATCTACTCATATGCTTGGTTTTTCAGTTACCACATTGGAGCATTCGAGTGTATTTCGTTGATGCTGTCACTTAGTGTCCTTTTCTGTGAATAATTAAAACACAATACTGTGAAAAAGTCACCAAATAATAGTGAAAATAATCTGACAATGAATATTCATGAATGTTATCAAACGAGCGGTGGTAAGGTTCTATCGTTACCCGATAATTTATTGACAGATTATCAAAACATGTTTGCCCAATTATGAAGCTCATAGTCATCAGCTTCATGCAAGCTGGTGTTAGTGCCTCTGAACTTGACCCAAACACACTTTTCAGCACCCTGTTCTCAGACACTCACATGCTTTCCTTAATACGAGATATGAAATTTTACAACCATACAAAAAGAGAGGTAAAGTCATTTTTTTATTTACTTTTAAAAATGACATATGGGGAAAGAAAATGTGTTGAACTTAATTGTTGTAAGTATTCTCTGATTTTAATGTTATTAATTTCAATTTAATTTTAATTTCTTTCTGTCTTTTCCAAATATCTGAAATATTACTGCATTTTCAGAGAATGTATAAGCTGCTCGTATTTTTTTTTTGTCCGAAAGTCGAGTGACGAAAGACGAGCCTATAACAGGCAAAATGTTAGAAAGGTTGATGCCAGGTACTGCAAAAGCCATGTAGAGGTCAGCAACACAAAATTGGAATTGTCTGCCCTGTGTTTTCTAACACCCTCTGCCCCATTTTCGAAATACTGCAGGACTCAATTATTTTTCGGGTATTGTCTCTCACATAGGAATATTTTTTTATGTTTCCTATTCTCCTAACATGCAGGCTTGTATTAACACGACACCGCTGAGTCAAGCATTGGTCTACGTTTTGTCGCAAGTAATTATTGCAAATTTGTATTTCCCTTCGTCACAACAACCAACTTTGCCGTCTTCTGCTAGCAACTCATAACTAACAAATAAGACAGAATATAAAGCGTTTACTGCCCTTATATGATCATATTCGGAAATACTTGCTAACCTACGTAACTGACAGGATGACAGTCTTTGACCTTTTAGGTGTAGCAGTTGTCGATCCATGTATATGGTGTCAATAAATATGTAATGACATGCCAAACGTAATAAAATAGAACGGTTACTGCGATTTTGTTTTCTAAGATATGACTCATTGAAAGAGCGTTTCGAGGGAACGTGCTGCTTCCATCTTCAGCCTTCTTCTGCCTACAGATTATGTTATTATAACCCCTCAGTTTGCGATATTTAAATTTTCGCAGCGGTATACATGACTGTTTAGGGTTTCTGGGACATGACGCCTTGTCATATGACAGCGACGTGAGAGAAGCTTTTAGTCTTTAAACTGCTTAGAGTGGGCTCCTTGGAAAGTCTGGTAACTCTTTACCAGACTACATGACGTTATTTAATCTTCGTCCCTCCACTTTTTTGCGGTGACTGAGACAAAGCCGGACAAATAAATTAAGCCAAACGAGTCTGTGTGCCATTCAGACGCGCGTGGGTCTATTGGTATAGATCCACACGTACTTGACTGGGCTCTGGCCATTTTGTACCCACTTTAAAAGAATTCGTACGTATAAGGGAGGCAGCTGGTGGGTCTGGCTACCGAGAATCTAACTCCGATCTTAAAACCCATAGTCTAATCACTGTATTGACTGAGCTACTCACTTTAACCGGAAATGCGGCTGAGGTTACTACCGGTATAGTAGATATCTCATGTAACGCCAACAAATGCACTATTCTATTTATTTACGCTGCAACATTTAACATAGCTCCTATGTGTTTCGGCGCTATTGTCCGGCCATTTTCAGGGAGTTGGCACCAACATTTCTTTAAAACATACTGCAATAAAATAGGGCACATTAAACATACATATGTTTTAGTATCAATAGTGCAGAATTTTACATGTATTGATTATGTAGAATTTCCATCTCGATTCACGGTTTGCTGTATTTCAACATTTTTACTAGAAAAATTCAGTTTTAAAATAGTAATTTGTAACTAATTTACTTACATTTTGAACTTCTCCCTCTCTTCTCCTTTGACAAGAATTTGCGCAATATCTGTGTATTTGAGTGTTCACTTAGTAAATGGCCCAGCGCTATAAAGCCTGCATATCAATAAATTGAGTGAAACTGTACTGTCAACATATTCAGAAAGAATAATCTTTCTTAACACGTTTACTTTAATTTTTTTATATCCTCATGCTGTTTTTTATGTGATTTCTTATTATTTCTTTCCTGTGCTGTCTGTGTAATTGGCCTTGTGACTGCTGTGCCAGCACATTTATAATAATAAACAATTTAAATGAATTGAATAAGTATAATATAATGTTGGTAAACAGTAACATTGAAATTAAGGACAGCAGATCATTTAGGTACTTAGGATCCAAATTTACGAACTCTGAAGAATGCAACGAAGAAGTTAAATAGAATTCAGCAAGCCAGGAAAGCAACAAAAACACTAAAAGCCTACTTTAGAGTAAATATATTTCGGAAAGTACAAAGAAACAAACATTTTGTACAGTGATATAAATCGTTTTAAGTTACGGTTGGGAAATCTGGACACTGGGTTACGAATTAAAAGAAAAGATGCTAGGTACATAAGTGGATTTGTAGAGAAACACTGAAAGGACCTCCAGACTTCTAAAAGTAAAAAATGAAACAATTAGAAGAAAATACGGGTAACACAAAAAAGACTGGAAAACAGCATGTTGAAATTATATGGACACGTAGTACGTATGGATGATAACAGATGGCCTAAGCGAATAATGACCTGGTCACCGAAAGGAAGACGACGACGAGGACGACCCGAAGTAAAGTGGGAAAAGGAAGTTGAGAGGGTCGTGAAGCAGAGTAACTTAACGTCTGACGACGCAGTAAACCGAAAACTATGGCGACTGACAACCAGTAACCGGTGGACCACTGGAAAACTGATAGGTATGAAACAGTAATAATATGTTTTTTTTACAATGGTAGAAACTGTACCGTTTTAAAAACAAACCATATTATTACTGTTTTGTCAATGTTATACTACATTTATGTACATAACTTTAACCAAAGCCTGTAAAATTCTGCACTATTGATATCACAACATACGTATGTTTATTTGACCTCTTTTATTGCAGTATATTTTAAAGAAATATTGATGTCGGCTCCCTGAAGATGTGAGACAATAGCGCCGAAACACGAAGGAGCTACGTGAAAGATTATTTACTGCATCATAAAGCACAAAATAAACAATGTAAGAATAAAACCGGAATGTTTCGAGTTTGCTAATAGATTAACCTACTCGGTTTTATTACTGAATTATTTTTAACACCACTGGAGAGTTAGAAGCTTATTTCAAAGCACGAAGCATAAAGTTGTGATCCTGGAAGCTGTTATAGTACCAGTTTGTTTACTAGCAGAGCCACGATGATAGCAGTTACAGCACATGGGTAAATCGATGTTGTGTATAAGGTAGAACGCATGGCAGCCGCGTACGGCTAGCAAGTTGGAGAAGCATTTGGGGCGGAATGAAAAAAGTGAGAGTGCTATAACATTGTTCAGTAGTGCCATGCGCAATAAATCGAGGACGTCCCGACGCCCGGCGCCCGTCCTGGGCTTCCTTCTCAGTATAGTGAGCGTAAGGCACGGAAGCGTGTCAGGCCGTATCGTGTGTGTGTTGTGGATACACTGTGAGCTATGGGGAGACTCTGAGGATGCCAGCAGAGGGCGAAGCGACGACATGGAGCCCACCAGCTCATCTCCCGGCCCTCCCAGTCCTTCCATCACCAGGTACGGATCTTCTATCCGCATCTGAGGTTTCTTTCTGTATAGGGTTTTTTTTTAGCCTTATGCGTGTGTTTGTGGTTCAGTGAGGCACCTGAATTTTAATTTTTGCTAATATGTCTTATGAGTGCCTTCGAAGTGTGGCGTCAGATTTGTCTATTTTACCAGCATGATTGTGAGGGAACAAGAAAGGTGGCCTCGGTTTACTAGTCACGCAGATATTCTTCTAAATCAAACAATATTTCTCTACAAGACAAGCCCCGCCTGCCCATGCCGTTCTCCACACCAGCCCGTTGACATAACCCGCAGACATACTCCCTTGCTCCTTATAATATACAATGTATAGTCCATACAAGATAGCTTTGGAGTTTTTATATGTTCTTTTAAAGATGTTAGTAGTATTGGAGTTCGTGTAGTGTTGATGGTAGGATGGTCGATGGATGACGAATTAGAAAAGACGTGGAAGGAGGCCGTCATGGCCTGATCGAGATATACTGGCAAATTTCACATTGTTGTTTACACCGTGCGTCTTTATGAAGCTACTTATCCAAAAATTTTCCAGCAATACGCACTGTATAATTAATTTATAAGAACTTTTAAAACAATTATAGAGTGTGTATTTTAGGAAAAATTTTTAGACAAAAAATTATCCTGTCTTGATATGTTCCATATTCCGTGCATTAATTAGATGCATAAAATGCATGTGGCCGAAACATGTTGCTGACCACTATGCAATAAAATTGCATCTATAAAACCAAAGTGCATTTGTTGGTCTTTTAATATGTTTTGTTCAGTTATACCGGCATTTGTCGGGAGGGGCTGGGAAACGTAACTTAGAACCTTAGACCTTCGTAGAGGCTGAGTTTGAAACCGTATACATATGTAGTTTTCACTACACCAGCCTGCTTGGTGAATGTGTTTGTTGAGTCCTGATAATAATTAATGGGCACTGAGCGTTGATGACATGTTTACTGGTGGAGACAAATAAAAGCACTGTCGTCTAGCGTCGCTTTGTCCACTAGTAATTTATGGAGACGAACCCGGGCCTCGCCAGTGAGAAGACTGCGACTGACCTCCTGACCTATGATTCATGCTTTTATCAAGCAGGTTAATGTTACAGTAACTTTGTGCATACGTATTCGACCGTACCTAATTTGAATCTCGACCGAATTCACTACACGCTACATTACTGCTTGTCGTGTCTTACTGAGGTCTCTGAAGATTAACGTGTTTTATCTGGTCTCCACTGCCTTGTTACAGGCTTTCAACTGCACACACCTCGTTATCACATATCCGTCGTACTGAACGATACAGCAAACACAGTCATTACAGATGAAGCAGTGTTATTCATTTTCTTCGGAATAAACAAATAACAGACTGTTTGGAGACTCGTTGGAGAGATCCCTCTGTGTTATGTACCTGTACAGTAACAAATACGGTCAGGCGAACACAACGCCTTATAAGAACTGCGATCTTCTGGGAATTCCTTACCGACGTTTCGGGACAACTTATCGGCCCCATCCTCAAAGATAAGAATCAGTAAATGCTTGACCCTATAAGATGGGACCGTTAGGTTTTCCCGAAACTTCAGTAATGAATTACGATTGCTCGCTGCGTAATAGCCCAGAAAATCGCAAATCTCATCTACTTCGCGGGGAAGTCTGAAATCATACGTAATAGGGAAAAGTTTTTTACTTTCAAAATGTGATACTGTTTCACGGTACACGTGTAATTTAAGTTACGCCCATATTAAAAGTATGCCCTTCCGTACGCCGATTTTCACAAAGCTCACAAATATACGACACAATTATTTGCAGATTTCGTAATAAGTAATTGCACCGAAATAAACCAATAAATGTGGCGATCATGTTTAGAAATTAATTTACAACCGTAAGTAAAGGATTGCTTTCACTGTGCCTCTGTTCACAAAATTCCAAATGAACTTCTGTGGACATATCACGGGCCAATTCTTTCCACATCGGAAAGAAGTAAAAAATAGGGAAAAATATGAATTACGCCCATATTTAAAGTATGGCTTTCACTGGACCGAGTTTTACGAAACTCATAATGCTCGACAAAATTACAAGGAGTTCTATACCGAACTTCACCCATATTGGTCAAAAAATGCAGAAATTATAGAAAGAACACTGTTTATGACTTTAAGTAATATATGACTGTCTCTGACACGGTTTTCGCTAAACTTATGCTGGCGTGACACCTTTCCGTGAAAAACCTAATGTATCAAATTTATTGAAAATCCAGCAAAAGTTCTGGTATTTTATGATAGCTAACAGAAAACCGAACCTGGTTTGCACATAAGGCTTTTTTTTTTAAATTTCGTTAGATAACCCAAAAATTCGAAAATGGAATTCGCAGTCTAAGCAAGAACAAACCTAGAATAAAGAACTTTGTCTGTGCAATACACAGAACAGAAAATTTAAAAGCTGCAGTTGCAGGTCATGTGTGTATTCATAGTGACATAAAACTTGACCTGTCACTGTTCAGTGTGAACCTTATATTGACAGCATTTAAGGGTAAAATAAAGGAGTTCGCATTTTTATTCCGTATACGCCGAGTACTAGCCATCCCAATACATCGGAAAAAATCATGGTTGCTCTCTTATTATAAAAGTTTACACTGAAGATGCAATAGACATCCGTCGGCTTAAGGGGACACGGAACAGTTATAAATACGATCTACTAGCACCACCCAGTCCTCGGCGTATAAGGAATAAAAATACGAACTCTGTTCCTAGCAAATTAGGATTTCAATTGACAGTCAGAACACAACTACTATATGTTGTTCTTATTTATTTGTCAGAGTGACTACATGTTTCGGCCCTCAATAGGCCATCATCAGGTCACAAGTATATCGTACAATAGAGGGAGCTAGACAGTGTAACACGAAAAAGTATAAAATCTAAATGATATACTTTGACCTGATGATGGCCTAATGAGGGCCGAAACATGTAGTCACTCTGATAAATAAATAAGAACAACATATGTTAGTTGTGTTCTGACTGTCAATTGAAATCCTAATTTGTACTTCAAACACAACGGGGATGAACCACCTCAAGATCTGTTCCTAGCAGCATATACCATAATTTGTGACTAAATACTATATATATATATATATATATATATATATATATATATACGCGTATGTATGTATTTTTGTTTTTTTTTAATTTATTAAGCGTGCTCCATCACCCGGAAGTGACACTACATACTATAATATGACTAGCTATTGATTCTTGGTTATAGGTAGAGGATGCAGGGTCTGCCTCTGCCCTAGGCGTCGGCCGCTGCATTCCCTTTACAATGCATAACCACTGTATGATATCTCTTAGCACTTTGCAGTTACACCGTCACCGCTATAGTTTGTCAAAGTCTATTGAATTTGTGAATTTCATAAATGAGTTCAGATGTTTGGTTATTAGATCGTGTTTGCTTATTGGCCA
>Ga0268261_10001567_pt1 | contig 15856 bp, 10 predicted proteins | sample TergutNc150P1_FD_190353 | JGI IMG/M metagenome (GOLD analysis project Ga0268261, IMG submission 190353) | Nasutitermes corniger P1 segment gut microbial community from laboratory colony in Florida, USA - Nc150 P1 (SPAdes) (version 2) | ecosystem: Host-associated > Arthropoda: Insects >... | reverse complement strand
TCACTCGTCCAGAGGAGTCCTACCGACTGTGCTGCGTCGTTGTGTGTGATTTAGAAACATCAAGAATGGGTGCTCCATATATATATGACATTAGTAGCCTAAAGGTTAATAATTTAACCCTTATCCTACTAACGTGGAGAAAATGGTGAGCTCCTAATAATGCCAGCAAATAACAGATGGGATTTAATTCAGGGTTTAAAGGGTTAAATATCCACTCCATTGGACTAAAAATTAAAACAGTACAAGAACTGTAGCGATATGAATATAGTATTGTGTTTTGGAGATACTGCGTTTTAACGTTAAGTATTTCCTTTACAATCACTCTATAAGGTCAGATTATTCAAAGTGCACCTATCTGGCCTGGACACATAAACAGTAGGTCAACCACAAACACATGAGAGGCAGTATAGCTCATACAGCAAGTCAAAAGTGGTAACCACAAATGCACTAACAATGATACAATTTTTCTGGAAGTTAAAACAGTCTTAAAGGTATTCATGAACATGCAATAAACAATTCCCACAGTAAAACAAATGCAATGAAGTTAAAATTATATTTTATACACAATTTCTGGTAGTGTTGAACTGGTCAGTTCTACACTACTACAAACAAATTGTACAATATGCTTTATTGATAGTCAGTAACACCCTGAAAATAATCAAGACAGATTGAAACATGTAGCAGTTATGACAAATTGTGTGTGAAAAAAATATATAATTTTAACATTAGTACATTTGCTGGTTTTATTGTGTGAACAATGACTCAACTTCAAGATTCTAGCAGCCTACCACCATCATGACCTAGGCAGGACTAGGCTTAATTGCCTATTCCTAAACCCTCCAGGTGCACATTATCTATATAACCTTTGAGAATAACTTCAATAATGCAATTAACAGCTCCATCCAAAATTTTGGTAAACTTCTACAATGTAAGCTTAGAAATCACCGTGACAACTTACGATTTTAATATTCATCTTTTGATTGGGAATGCAGGATCTCTTGTATCCCATTGGCTTGAATTTGAGTGCTTTCTTTTGTATTCTGTTTGGCTTCTTTCTATATGCGCATTACAGCAAATTCATTTGATAGTTTTCATTTCCATGCTGAATTGAAGAATGATGTCTCTGAGAATGGGGTGACAGTAGTGTGGTAATTTGTACCACACTACATGGTGTTGGGGCCATGTGATGGAGCAGTTGGTTGAGGCACTGCGCTACAAGCCGGAAGGTCAAAGGTTCAATTCCTGATGGTGTAACTGGAATTTTTCATTGACATAATCATTCTGGCCATATCATGGTCCTGGAATTGACTCAGCCTCTAACAGAAAAGAGTACCAGGAATTTTCCAGGGAGGTAGAGGTGGCCGGTGTGAAAGGCTGACAACCTTACCATCTTCATGTGCCAATTGTCTTGAAATCTAGGAACCTCAACCTTCTGGAATCCTCACGGCCTGTCCAGGAATTGCTTTACCTTTTTTTTTTTACCTTTTACCTACATGGCATCACATTCCAGGAGAAGACACTTCATATCCACTGCAGTAAGAACCTCAAATCGTGTACATATAGGTTTTACTTGGAAATGCTGTCACTAGCACAGAGGGATGTTCAAAGTAATATATATATGTTGGGTACAGTAATACATAAGCTTAAGGAGTGCCATTTCATTAACACAATCCAATGATTAATAAATAATACTTACTTTTCCCTTTCTGTATATTTCACCATCATTGGAGCAAGTTCATAATTGAAAAATATACCAGGCATACCATAGTCTCCACTGCTAACAGCTACAACCTGAGGAGTGGGAAAAACATACAATTTACATTCACAGTCATCTATTTTAAATCTGTGAGCTTTTAAGGATCAGTAACTGATCTTGCACTTGTCACATAGTTACCATATTAAACCAAATATAAAGCAACCCCCTTCACAAGCTTCAATTTTCAGGCAGCTACCCAAACAGCGTATGTTTAAAACTGCACATAATTATATGGCATGCCTCCACCCATTTTTCAAGCAATGAATTAGAAAAAAATTCTCATCTTATATTTGGTTAAATACAGTTTTCTTTGACGTTCCTCAGTAACCAACACACCTTCTGATGCCTTGTAACAGAAAACTGATTGGTCTGCCAAACTGCACCATCTTTTCGAACATAGGTCGTCGGCACTATCTTGACATAATACTGAAACATTGTTGCACCTGAAATAAAACTATGAATGTTATATTTGTTTTAATTTATAGCAAATGCACATTCTCCTTTTATCAAAGATGAAGAAGTCTGTTCTCCCAGTTTCCTTACATCCTAAAAATAAGAGAGAGAGAGAGACTTGAGAATTTATTTTCTTGGTAAGTGATGTAATTTTATTTCTGGATGACAACAATCACGCTGACAAAGGATTTTCCATTTAATATATTTATCATCCTTAACTGCTGAGCATAACAGTGTCATGTTTTCTTAACACTTCTCACTCATTACCTTCTACAAACATTTATACAGGAATACCTCAGAATATTATTATATATTAGCAATAGCAATACACGTTCATGAAAATGGTACTGTAAATATACATATACACTCCTCACTTTTTTCAAAATCTTTTTTGCGTCGTACACATTTCAGGCCAGGGCAGATTATAGCTGTCAACAGATTGCCGCAGGAACTACTGAAAAGCACGAACATTTGTATCACATAGAACATTATGCACTGAGGTTTAATTTCACTTACAGGAACAGTGGTCCCACTTTAAGGTTTAATATTGGTGACAAAACATTTCGCATTGCAGCTCCTATTTTACTGACAAACTTCGCTAAAAGCTCTGAATTTCAATGGTCATTTCATTATAGAGATTCACAGGGGTTAGGCTTTAACTGGGTTTCATACATGTGTACACTGTACTTAGTACACTTTACGTATTTAAGTATACCATGTCACACTGCCTAAACTTCCTTGACAACTTTCGCTACGTTTGCAACGTCACGTACATTATTAACCACCACGGACCAGAGCTAGGTGTTGGCCACCCTCCACACAGTTGTCAAGCATAGCTGCGCGACTTGAAAGCCGTACAGTAAGGTACGTACACAATTATTATATTAACACGCAGTCAAAAACCTTCCTTCTGTGAAAAAAATAATAGGCTCTCTTGTTCTTGGTACATAGTAAGCCGTTCCGTATGCCAAGGGAATTCAGTCATGTCTTTATTCTTGACTAGATCCCCAACTGCTGTACACCAATGGTATGAAATATGACGTGGCGTTATTTTCAAACTGTCTTCCTCAAAAATAAACGGAATAAACCTTCTTCGAAAGCTAATGTCTCATTACTACATGCACGTAAATGCACAGCATCATAGGACTACATCGTACACAATAACTCCATTCGAGAGCCATCGCAATGCACGTGCGTTTGTTTACATCACGGAAACCATTGGTGGACCACGGCTTACAGTTCAGTGAACGGGCGTTTTAGTACGCGCCAACCTTGTCAGTAAAGAAATAGCGACGAAAAGAATATTTCTCGTTCGCAAAGGGCATTTTATGATCAACCAACAAGTTTAAAACATACGCTAAAGAAACAGAGTACAACAAATTTTTAATTAGACTGGGGTATTCGTTTTCGACAAGTACAGAAATCACAGACGCCTTGCAACACTCCACTGCTAAGACATACATCATCCGTGACTATATCCATTCGGTGGTACTCTCTGATCAATCCCTATCATACACCGTCATCGTCATCTGTTGGTATACCGGTATTGGACATACGGGGGGAAAATGGCTGATCTGTAATTCGTGAAGTGGTTACGTTTGTATGATGTTCAACGCATAATCTTAACATCTGGAAAAACACTCGATTTAAAACAAACCTTTCCGTTACCACATATAATACATTCGTACAGGCCATACGCATGTAAGTACGGTTACATTAGCATAAGTATTGCGACGGCAGTTGTACGAGGCCGAGGTTTCTGACATAATATATTACAATAAATTACTTGGTAATTCAAATGCTGCGTTATTATGAGCGGTTTTGATTACACAGATGTTAACTTTTGGGTCGTCCAACGCCATCTGAGGCCCTATTTCTTTGCCCCCCCCCCAAGGCAGTGAAGAGCAAGAAGGTGACGTTTTTGTTTAACGCATTACGTGATTTTCGGGCTTAACTGTAGCTTCATGTCCCTATTCTGACATTAGTATTGGTCATGTAAGGTGGTAATCTGCAGAAAGTTTGTTAACGAATTTTGTAGAGAAACAGCCTGACCACATTTAACATTATAGCGGTTAATCTGTTGCAGTGAGGAAACCTGTGACATGGATATTATTTCTGCATTCAGTCTGAAGGATTCATAAAAGAACACTTTAGTCCCCCCCATTATTCTGTATATATACTCCGTAGAGCAAGTGACTTGACACTGACACTCAGACTGTCAACACTATTTTAATTTGCATAATTAAAGTATAGATACAGAATGCATGCAGTAATATGAAAGTGAATGGGAATGATGGCTGGTGTGTGCACATCCTAACCCTATGACTACACTGCCATACCCCTTTGTCTCTATACACTCTACAACCTAACCCCCCCCCCCAAGTATAACAAAAACATGCTCAGTAAGACATTGCTTATTCTAAGAAAGAATATGAAATTGACAGAAATATGCCAAGAATACTAACTTCACTAAGACTAGACTGATTGGTAGGAAAGGTGTCACTTTCAAGAACATGGGAAGAAACTGAAGACAAGCTGTGAGATGTTAAAGAGATGGAAAGGCCTCAGTTATGGACAACCCTCACATGGAAACACGAGTTCTCAGTGCCAAATTGCGGGCACATGTATGTACACATACATACACACACAGCCATTGCACTAAGACATTTTTATGCAATTTGTCTGCTTGGAATCTGTAACAAATCCAGCTTAGTCTAAAATTAAAATCCTGATGTTTTATTTGTACGTAGTTTGAGTCTTACAGGAATGAGTTAAATTCAGATGAAGATGATGAGAACTGTATATAATGTTTATGCTTTATTTTGCAGCACATACTGCATAATGCCTGTTCCTGCTGGATCATACCAGACTGGCTACAGCTGTTTTGATCGTATGAAAAAGGGATTCACAATAGGCTTCTGTGTTGGCTTGGCATCTGGTGCTCTTTTTGGAGGTTTCTCAGCCCTCAGGTAGTTGAGAATTTAAATTAATTTACAGGTTTGTAACATGTTGTATATTAAGAGCTTACAGTACTTCTCTATTTTGCCAGGTATGGACTCCGTGGAAGAGAATTAGTGAACACCATGGGGAAGACAATGCTTCAAGGTGGAGGAACTTTTGGAACATTTATGGCAATTGGAACAGGCATACGGTGCTGAATGTGACAAAATGTTGATACAACAGTTGTTAACAACAGTTGCAAGTTCTGTGTGCAGCATACCTTCTTAACCTAACCTAGAAGGAAGTTGTGTTCAAATTCTTTACAAACTCTTGAAAGACTGAGATAGCTAGAGAACTGGAAGAATGAATATCTTTCAGTGTGTGCACAAGGCACATGATATGTATTGATTTAATTCACTAGTAAACACTCCTACTTATGTGTTAAATTTGTATTATTTTTTGGGAGTTGAGGTTCTCTCAGGGTACTGCAGAAGATTCAGTCTTCTTGGATGTTATACTGTGTGAATGGTAAATAGTTACCAACATTTTGAAGGCATGTCAATAACTATTTACTATCTGTATTTGATACATCCCATTGTGCTATAATAAAGTTTTCATAGATTGCTGGCACCACAGCCACTTTATCAATAGAAATCTTACTGCTGGGATCCTGTAATTTACAGTGTGATCAGTTTCACACTGCTTGTGGCATACTGGCTTTTTATTCCAGAATGAACTCTATGAGGATGACTAAACAATTCAGCCATAATGCTGCAGCAAGATATCTATAATAAAATTACTGTTGACTAATATGTTGAGTGTGAAAACGTTTACCAGCTGTCACAGTTTAACATCAGAGAACACATAAATGTTGTATCAATTTAATACTTGTCCAGTCATTTATTTGCATGTAAGGTGCATCAGAACAAAGAAAACAAGAAACAAATTATGGATTTATGCTGTGTCCATCGAAATATTTTGGGTCTGAAAGGAATATAAACTCTTTTCCAATATAAAATAATGCTATGAAAATGTAAACTCTGCTATAGCCAGTCCCAAGCCCGGTTGAGAAAGGAGGGTGAATGGCTGATAATTGAGCCTTGGTGGGGGCACTGATGTTGAGCAGGGGTCACTAATAGATAATGGGAAATGCTGTACTTGATAGACTTTGTTTACTTTATCAGCAAATCACAGTCCCAAAAGGGGATGGGTGAAGGCGAATATCTGGCACCTTAAAACTGGATCATCTCAACTAAGGAATGGTAATCCTAACAGAAGAGTCCCTGATCCTCCAGGTTGGGAGTTGAAGTGTGGGGCTGACACTCCCACCTTTGTAAAAACACTTCCTGTTGAGAAGCCCAAAGTAATAAGCTGGTCTAATCTACGGCCATGACCTGGAAATCTAAGCAGTTCACAAAAATGGAAGAATGACTGGAATCTGGCAACATGGAATGTCAGGAGTCTTTAGAGCAGGAGCACTCAGAAACTTGCCACAAGAGTTAAAGAGATACAACATCAAGATCGCTGCAATACAGAAAACAATATGGCAGGGTTCCAAAATCTTTGATACTGGTTTTATGATCCATAAGAGGGTCAAAGATCATTTGCTAAGTTTTGAAACTGTAAATGAACAATGCTAACTAAGACTAAAGGGACAATTTTTTAACATCACTGTTATCTGTGTGCAGGCTCCAAATGAGGTCAATGATTATATAGTTGGCTGTTCCTTCTGCGACATTAGAAAGAGTGTATCAATCCCTAAACATGATGCAGGAATAGTTGTGGGAGACATGGACACCAAAATCAGTAAAGACCCCTTGACTTCCTGCAGTGGCAAATACAGTCTCCATGAAATATCAAATGATAATGGAGAGAGACTATGTGATTTTGTGACCTCCAGAGACCTTGTCATTAGTAGTACCATATTCCCACATAAAAATATTCATCTTCAAACATGGATATCCCCAGATGGACTTGCAGCTACTCAAATAGATCATGTCATGATTAGCAGACGACATGCTTCACAGATCACGGACATCAGCAGTCAGTGAGGTGCTGACAGTGACTCAGATCACTTTATGATTAGAATTAAATACAGACCTAAAATTTCCATCCTATTAAAACATCGATGTACTAGACGTCTTAGATGTGACATTAGTAAACTTCAAGATGGTACACGTGTAAAGAAGTACCATAATTCTATTAGAGAATATGTTAACAACCAGTTAACCAACAATTCTAATGTGCAGCAACAATGGTCTACAATTAAACAATGTATATATGTATAGCAGCAAAGAAATCACAAGCACCATACAGCCCAATGACAGGAATCAGTGGTTTGACCAAGAATGTAGTGATGCAAATGAAATGAGTAACACCTTACGAATCAACATGCTACAAAGAAAGACCAGAGCCTCAACTAAAGAATGTAAAAATGCTAGAAGGAACACAAAACCAATATGCAGGAGAAAGAAGGGGCAGTTTGAAGAAAACCTGTTATATGATTTGGAAGATAAATTTGGACAATATGAAAGTAGAGAATGTACTGAAGGCATCTGTAAGTTCAAGATGGGATTTCAACCAAGACCTCACTTACATAGACATCAATGAGAATCTTGTAGCTGGTGAACAGCAAGTGTTACACGTGTGGGCTGAATATTTTAAAGGCCTCTTAAAGAGGGGAAGGAGAGGATCAACTGAATACTGTATATTTTGGTATTGATCCTTTCATACCTGTACCCACTATCTCCATGGTCTCGGATACTAAAAACTGGGAGAGGACTTGATCAACGCAGAACTAATTAAATATGGGGGTAGAGAGTTAAGGAAATGCACACACAATTTAATCATGGACATATGGAACTCCGAAACAATGCCTAATGACCGTAATATAGCAATTTTTGGCTCAATTCACAAAAAAAGGCAGTAAGGTGGAATGCAGCACTTATCAGGGGATCTCTCTTTTAAATGCCACATATAAAACCTTTACAAAACATTTTAGCTAAATACATTGAACTGTATGTGGAACAGTCCAGCTTTCATAGGAACTGATCCACTACAGATCACATATTTCGCCAAGCCATCACTATATTAGCCACATGGGAAAGGAAAATATATGGACCTATTTGTGACAGGGGGACCTGGCATATCTGGACAAATGAACTTAATACTGTATATTGATAGACAGCTATAGTAGCAGACATCAAAATTAGAAGTCTTGAATGGCTGGGTCATGTAATAAGAAAGGAAATAGCAGAATACCCAAGGCTGCCCTAGATGCTAAAGTAGAGGGTAAAAAGAAGGTTGGAAGACCAAAGTTAACATGGCTAGATGACATACAGGCAGACCTTAAAATGATGGGGAATAAAGGATGGAGAAGAAAAGCCCAGGACCAAACAGAATGGATAGATATCATCAGGGAGGCTAAGGTAAAACTATAAGGACCATAACACCCGAAAAGAAGAAGATGGGAATATAACCTTAAGAAATAACATCTTATGTATAAAGAAACATAAATTATCAGTAATGCAAGGCTGTCCACTAATCATGAAAAAATGTCCTTTTCTGGTGGAAACTTAGGGCATATGCACACCAGGGCACATCACACAGAACAGATGGATGCCTGGCATGAGAGTTTCTTCACATTATTACTTTCGTGGCATCACATACTGATGCACAGTGAAAAATGCTGCATCCAATCCAGATCAGTGTGCAATACCACGTATGTACTAACGTGATGAATGACCTCACCATGCCGTGTTTCTGTCCCTTCTATCCAGTGTGCACCAGTGTGTGCATATCCTCAATATATCTAATCCAACTGGTGTGTACAATAGTTTAGGGTCAACATTCCTTACAGTCTGCTTTGTTGTAATGTTAATGGAATTGGCCTCTATCATTGCTGAACACAATGGCAAGGAGAAATATCCTGCCCACTGCATGGACTCAGACCCTTGTCACCCAGATTACAGACAGTAATTCTGGTGCACCAAGTTCTATTCAACTATGTAGTCTATTACTGTAGACTAATTACAAATGACTAAAGAGCTGTTTGTGAAATGGGTGACATAAAGTGGCTATTGTTATTTGTGCATATACATTCTATTGGCATAGATGAGTAACATGACTAATGGCTGCTCTTTACAATAGGTGTATATACACAGTGGGCACAGGGTGTTACCTAACAGACTATGACCTAATGAAGACAACAAATGAATCAGATAAGTGATATCCCTACCCTAAAATTATGTGAATCAAAGTACCTGACAGCTGCATCATATTAACATGCGATGACTATTTATGTAAATATATTACTATCATACCATGGAGATTTGCTTAGCCTTCAGAACTGCATGTCAAGAACAGTCAATCCTGTTAACATGCTTGTTGAAATACAATGCACAAATCCATAGTTTCACTGTTGTCATTAATCATCTGAAGCAGAAACTGCTTTTGTGATTTACTGTTCAAATGACAGCTGACTCCCCCCTCCCACCACTACATTGGTCAAAAATCTTCATAGCTCCTGGCAGTTGCGTTTGGAACTGCCCTTCCCAAGAGACTCATTTCCGTCCTTACAGTTATTCATTAAGCCTAAACCAAGAATTTTGATGTAATGTCTGCCATATTCCAAAGGTGATGTGAGCATGAAAGATGCATCAAAGGAACTTAGTTTTTAACTGCTGGTGTATTTTGAGCATAATGAATGATTTAAAGTCCTGATGCATATATGGAACATAACTCTTTGCCATCTGCATGGCCCTTTGCCAAATGTAACAGTGAAAATGACAATATGCATACTTTAATTGTAATTACTAGTTCATTTCCTGGCTTTTGCTGTGGGACTGTTGTAAAAACTTGTGCTCTGTCCACAGAAATTTGCATGACCACCCACCCTTCATGGCTTATGTCACTGTTTTGTTTGGCTGTCATTCTTAATCATTTCTGACGTGTGTGAACTTGGAGCTCTTGCTTGTTACGGTAATTAGCCAACACAACTGAACAACCAAAAGGAGTCTTACCTTCATGTGTGATAACATCAGTGCCATCAATTGGATTTGTCTTTCCTGGAATATTTTTTCCAAATGAGAGGTGCCTGATGCGATGCGATGTGTTGAAATTTGTGGAAGAAAGTGGCTGTACATCATGAACTGAAAAATTAGAAGGCATTTGTCTGTAGCTGAAAGGGGACCATTGACAACCATGAATACAAGCTGCAGCCAATTACTTTCTGTGGATTTTCTCAGTATTACAGTATCATTTGCAGTATTACACAAAACAAAACTAAAAGCATTGTAATATCAGAAACAGGAGATAAAGTATTTTTACTGCTCTCAAAGTTGTGCTCTACATAAAATACATTATTGTGTGCTGGAGTTTACCATCCAGATTTAAAACATGTCTCATTCCAGTTCTGTAATAATGAATTACAAACAAAAATGGCAACTGTTGGGAAACCTCTGACTGAGAGCTGGTAGTTCTCATAAATGTGATTTTCTCAAATATTTTATGGTGGTTAGATATAGTGCCAATTAACATGGGTTATAGAACCTTCCTTCCATTTTAAATCCCTAAACAGATACAAATCTTAAACAAGTATTTTTATGACCAAATGAAAATGATAACATATACAAAAAATTTACATTTCTGCATGTACAACAGCTGGTAAGAAAATAAGTTTACATGATGTATAATTTTCTGACTACAGAACCTACATTAATTTGATTGTATCAAGGTGAATTTGCTGCTGAGCAATTATGATGCATTCAGCACCTAAGCAAAATCCTAGCGGCCACAAATTTGAAGACATTATTCTCAGAGAGAGTTCTGACATGACAGGTGATAACACAGGACACAGACTTCTATCAACAGGAAATAGGAGAGGTTGTCCCATAAGAAAAATGCCTAAACTGTGGTTGGAACAATGTGTGATTCTAGTGGGATAATAGTACAATTTGATCTGAACTGTTCTTATTACAGCTGAGAATAAAGAATGTGAAATGCATACTGCGGAACTTATTATACATTACACACGCAATCCCTACATCATACAATAATTTTTTGCACCTTTTCACCTACCAGTCTGCAATTAGTAACTGTAATTTATTTTCTCCATTGCTCCAAACTGGCCTCAGAAATTCAATATTAATTTGCTACAGAACACAATCACTGATTTAAAATTGGCATCGCGTGAAGTATCGGAAAATGAAGCAATCTCTTCTTTCTACGTGGTCTCCCATTAGTCACATAATGTATTAAACTTCTGTTTGGTGCAATTACTGGTATACAACAAACCTTCTAAAATGAACAGTGCAGTTGTAATACCAAACAGAGTACAGTGACACAAAGGATCAGTGCACATTCACAAACTAAGAGGCACCTGTCAACCATGCCATACCATGACATATCTTTGTGAGAATCAGTCTAAGTACTGTCTTCTCAGATGTGATGCCATGTGATCTGGTATGAATTTACCAGTGTTTTGGAGGAATTATGGTAAATTAACAGGTCAGATGCTGTCATATCCCAGAAGGCAGTAACCTATGAACACTGAATTTATGAATGGAGAGTTGAGATATGCTACATGTGATACACCCCTTGTGTAAATGAAAAGGACTTACCATGTACATGATTCACTGAAAAACTGTTTCCAGGGGCAATGTGAAAACTTCCACCAACCTGTAAGTATAAAGATCTCTTATTACATTATTATGTCACTTTCATACAAGGTCATGATGTAGCAGAATGTCATTACAACTAACTTCAGTAGAGCATGATATTTTTAAATGAAAAAAAACTTATGCTCTGTATAAAAAATATCATCTTGTGTGCATACATCCATGTAAAATCATGTATACCAAAATTTTTACACAATGGTTGAAGAAGTGTTATACTGTAGAAAAAAGTGCATAAACATGAATCTGTATACAGAATGGAAGGTGTATAAACATGAATTGGTAAACAAAATTTAAAGTGTATAAATATGAATTTTGCAGTTGCAAGAAGGATTAGTATACTCAACTGTCAGGGTACTTTACCTACATATTAAATAATCTTACAATCTGCAACCACAATTTTAAAATATATTCCATCATTATAAAATTATGTTAGCAAATTTAAACTAACTCTGTTCACTTCCACATAGCCATATATTTGACAGGCTTCTGAAAAGGCGTTCTTTAACCTTTCTGAGTAATGCTCTGACTGACACTGAGTTATGGTATCTAGGTCATGAAATGCCCATCTCTTTCTTCTGTAAGCTTCTTTAACAGCTTCACAAGAATCACAACATCTGGAAGAGAACCAGACAAATTAACAATACATAGACATTTGTAATTCACTGTAAAAATATAGATCAGTAATTGCAATTTGCTTCCACAGTATACAGAGTACTTACGGATATTCTGGAGTTTCAGCACCATAACAACTTCCACATTTCTTTGCTTCAGTTACGTTTGTTTCATGCTATAACAGGATACAACATAATATTCAGGTGAGTCAATTTTATGATCACAGCCTTTTCAGTAAGTCATTACTTCACTTAATCTGCTTAATATAAACATATCCTGTCCAAAGACAGCGATCAAAATATAAGGGTTGCAAAAACAACTGACAACACTGCTGACATGAATAGCACTGTACAAGGGTAGCTAGCTCCAGTTCATTGGTAATGGCACAGATGGTCAACTGTACAAAATGATGAAGACTTGCACATTAATGTGACACACATATGCAAGCCAGTAGTTATAAGATTCAAATTGTGTTTAATAAAACTGCAGAAATTGAAGGTGCATGGGGACATGATGAAAATGACTGCTGGAAAGCATCTGGCTAAGAGACTCCTATCGGACAGTCACACAATGCATGTCAGTGAAGGCTGGGACAAGTAAAGATAAGTGAACTGCAGGATGACTGACTTTCCCACACCAATATGTGCAGTTCAATGAAGCACCATGCCTAGCAGGCATATTGTGAGGGTTATCACGTTCATGAGCACAATGGAAGTATTACTGCAAAGGAATGGAGTTCATTTTTCTACTGAAATTCAGTGTACCTTCCTTTATAGAAGTCTTAATGTGCTGACTCCATGCCTCTAACTAGACTGCAAACCTTCAGGAAACATTTTGTAACACACAACGGAACCCACCTTAAACTTCAGCAAATTCTCTTCAAATTCTTTCAGGTCTTGCCACAAAAAAAAGTGTGGATTTTTTTCGCATAAATTCTGTATTTTAGTGTGCCATGCAATTCATAATCAAAATGCTTTAAGTCTGGAGATCTAGAAGGCTACAATCCAGATGTCATCAACCATTCACCAAGTACCTCTTTTTCTACTACAGTAAGTGTGAAATTTTCTGAGTAGAAAGTGGTAATTCCTTGTGCACTCACTGCACACCAAACTCAGATTTCATCATTCACAATAACTGCGTGGGGACGCTTCAGAACACCATGCCTGTTATTATGATTAAGGTTTTACTTAATGTAAGCCATGCCTCATCAAAGACAAGCAAAAGTTTTCATATCTTCTTTTTATCTAGCACTGTTGATGCAGGATACTTTTACAAAAATTTTGGCAACATTTTACTATGACATATACTATGCAGAAGTATTCAAATTAACACTCTTTGTTCCAATACAGATATTTTGCAAGTGCAAGCACCTGCACTCTACTATTAATAAAAGATAATTAAGCTTCTTTAGCTTAGATCAGACTACAGCAGAGACAGACAACAGCAATCATGTTGGGTAGCACATACACATGCTGGGACTATACTTTGTGAAGCTCGGGAACATGATAACCCTACCTACCTGTATAAATCTACACATTCTCAACATCAGCATCAGATGGACCTGTAGGGTCAGCTCCATGCCCTGACTACTTTACCCCCAGTGAAAGCCCCCCATACCCATCAGAGAGGAGATTGGGTGGGCCCCAATGCTAGTATGGATGCTGTGAGCAAGAAAAATCACCTGCTCCTGCCATAAAATGAGCCCTAATTCCTTGGTTGTCCAGCCTGTAACCAACTGACTTTTCCTAGCTGAAATAACAAGGTTCTTAAACATAAATTGGCTCAAGTTTGTGTGCGCCATAACCAAGGGCTGCTGGGAGTACTGTCATGCCATTAATATGCTAATTGTGTACACATTCAGCTCCATGCCAAGTACCCTGTGCACCTCTTACACTCTGCAGTTAGATCACTGACAAGCCAGTCTATGAATCAGCTCTCTAGGAGGAGGAGATGGAGGAGGAGGAGGAGGAGGAAGAGGAGGAGGAGGAGGAGGAGGAGGAGGAAGAGGAGGAGGAGAAGACAGAGAAGGAGAAGGGGGAGGAGGAGGTGAAGGAGGAGAAAAGGGATAATAAGGAGAAGAAGAAAAAGAAGGAAGAGGAGAAGAAAAAGAAGAAGAAACTACCCTTACCTCTAGTGGGGACAAAATTTCAAGTCTCTGTTGTCCATAACACAATTTCAACTGTTTGACTCCTGCCAAGAACATTCAAAATACTTTTCATACACAAAATTTTTTATAGTTGGTCTGTACAGCAAAAATCAAAAGGTGACATGGTCTTTAACATCACTAGAATACATGCCAAGGTTTGCAGACTGAAGACATTTCTAATCCCTGATTAATTGGTATGTGTCTTGTTTGTACATTACTCACTTTTGGCACATCTGTTCCACCTGCCTTGATTTCTGAAATAAGAAAACAAAAGCCTTTGTCAACTTGTAACAAAAAATATGGGAACCTCTATTCATCATTCCCCTATGCATCATTTTCCTGAAATTATTGTTCATTTATTGTGGTCTCTATAAATCTGACATCTCTAAGACTATCATTTTCTTCTCAAATATGATGTAGAGAGGTTTCAGTGTACAAGAGTTTATTTGTCCTAGAATCTCCCTTAACTGATGTACCACCAATACTAAAGTGTGTACATGTGCGTGCAGACAACTTTTTAAACTACATTACCCAGCTTTACCTATTCTACGGGATTTTATATTGTTGTATCTCATGCCTGCTTACATTTAGAATGCTACTTAGATGAAAGGGTATTCTGCAATTCAATATTTAATATTTGCTTCTTAAACTTTACTTTGACAAATTAACAATTACATGTAGAAATACCTTCTTTCTCGGGCTCTTTGATTGGTTTTCCATCCAAGTCCAGCCTACGTTTATAAATGTTATGTTCAATTTGTAAGTGTTGTTCTCCTGAACTATCCATTGCATCCAGTACTAGAACTGCAACACACAAAGTCACTTACTAACAAAAGAACTGTAGCATGAAAGATAAAAATGTTAACCAGCCAAACACATGCTGCAGAGTACTTCTTAGGACAGTGAAGAAATTTTCCACTTTCTATGGGACCTAAAGGTTCATCACTACCCTGCCCTTCGACTCTATCCTAACACAGACAAACCCAGTCTCCATTCCACACACATTATTTTTTCAACAATGTATTCTGTAGCATCTTCCCATCCATGCATCATCCCCCCCCAGTGGTCTCTTCCCCGCTAGACTTTCAGACTAACATTTTCTATGAAATTTTAAATAAATAAATAAATAAATTAATTAATTAATTAATTAATTAAGAAGAAGAAGAAGAAGAAGAAGAAGAAGAAGAAGAAGAAGAAGAAGAAGAAGAAGAAGAAGAAGAAGAAGAAGAAGAAGAAGAAGAAGAAGAAGAAGAAGAAGAAGAAGAAGAAGAA
>Ga0268261_10001566_pt1 | contig 15862 bp, 8 predicted proteins | sample TergutNc150P1_FD_190353 | JGI IMG/M metagenome (GOLD analysis project Ga0268261, IMG submission 190353) | Nasutitermes corniger P1 segment gut microbial community from laboratory colony in Florida, USA - Nc150 P1 (SPAdes) (version 2) | ecosystem: Host-associated > Arthropoda: Insects > Digestive... | reverse complement strand
ATTACTTTGGCTATTGAAAATTTACACTAACTACAGGGCTAAAAAAAAAAAAACTTCAACCAATCCACAAATTAAAACTCATACAAGAGTCATGAACTCAGACTGATCATACAACAGACACTACACAAAAATCCAGAACACATGTATTTAAAATTCTTAACACCATCTGTGGAGAAAACTGTGAATCTTCATGGGTTCAAGGAACTTTATAAACCAAGCATAATAAACGTGTTATTGCGTCAATGTGCATTATAATGGCGTGGCAGCGGAAATCACCAGAACTGACCGTGAAGGGTACTAAGAAGTGCTAAATACTGAATGCAATGGATAGCAATGATGACATATTGTGGGATGACGGTGAAGATACCGACACTCTATGGTCAAAGTAGATAGAATCTGACATGTTTTGTGTATGACATATATAAAGTTGGCAGTAAAATATTTTTCCAAGCAGGTGTTTTTTTGGTGGTGTCTTTGAAGATTTGGATTAATACATTTTTCCCTTGGCAGATGTGTTTTATTTGAGGAGGTCATCTTAGACTAGAGTAATCTTATATTTGGGTAAATATGGTATTTTATGGCAAATGGTATGCACATAATATAAATTATAAAGTATATGAAGACAGTGGGTAGTATTAATCTACATAACCAAATGTGCAATGCCTTCTATTGTTTGATGACTTAATATATGGTCGAAATAGAAAAAGTAGGTTCCATGATAGAGAATGAATATTCCCACTGAATCAAGTACTTCAGTTCGTATCGGGTCCTACTGACAGCACTTTCCAATTGGTACTAACAGGTTTCTGGGCCTGTTTGTTGTACTGTGTCCTATTCAGAATATTAAGTTGATTGAGGCAGTCCAGAAATCAAACAATTACTAACTACAAACAGCACTGTTTCCAGTATTACCTGGAGGGAACTCTGGTGTTTCTGACTGTGATCCATGAGAATGCTGGTCTCTTTGCAGTTGTTAGGCTGGAACTGGAAGTTCAGCAGAGCTTCTCGTTCCCTCTCCTCTTGCAGACGCTGATATTTGCGATTTCTAAATGTGTCTAACGCTGCCTACACAAAATAAAGTATAAAATGCCATTATAAACTGATGATAAAATGTGAACTCTATCAAGACTTCAGTGTATAATGCAACAGATAAATCTTATGTATCCTAAGTACAGACATTTATTGCACTAAAAATCATACACAGCATCATGCATATAATCAATTAGTTTCAGCATTTTACAATATCTATGAAAGGTATCTGGTATATATACAAGTAAGGTAAATGTTAACTTATGCTTGGTCTTCTGGGATGTAGTCTTATAGATGGTTATTGATTGCTTTCTTTTGGTTAATTCCATGGCGTCTGAATACAGACGCTGGGGAAATTACCCAGAAAAAAGCATACAACATTCAGAACATGGCGAAACTTAGAAATCAAGAATAGCAGATGGTTACTCGTATTTCAGAGTAATCTTGTGCCTCAATCTTCAGGGATCATTGCCATGACTATATAGTCTCATAAGGTTTTCCTATGGTTAAGCACCACACCATGGGGGATGGGGATAGATGTAAGAAAGTGAGTTTGACTCTCAACACACTTTGCACATAACAATTCTCATGTTCCCTTTGGATAGGGAACTGCAAGTACCCTACAGCTTTACAAGCAATGGCAGCTGGCTAGGAACTGGAACCCTGTCACATAATGAACAAGATATCCTGACTTACCAAATACAAAGGCAGACTCAACAATTCTGAAATTCAGATTGATACAAGTACGGGGCAAGACTAATGTCTTTAACCAGTAATATTTATAAGCCTAAGCAAAACCCCAAGATCCTAATACATTTGTTTCCCTAGTTGACACAATGGTCTAACTAGCATCAGGAAGAAATCAGCGTACTATCAGTACTACAACTGGCTGAAAGTGATTAAAAGATCATTACATTCTGGCATGTAGAGCAAAACACTGTGGTGTATTATGTCCTGATTTACACATTAAAGAACAAAGCAGACAGATGTGTTGTGACAACTTTTGAATCAGAATACTGACAAATAATAAGCATCAGAATATTTTGTTTGCACAGCTGGGTATCGGTTACACATCACATGTTACACAATGAGATCATTGTTGGAAACCCTGCTTCCTTCTTACAATAATTTGGACATATAAGTGCTTATTATATGGTAACCAGTTCTGTACAACAAGGTAAAAGGATCATCCAGGTACTCTTAACTGCCTCCCACAAACATCAGTCTTTTGGAGTACTGGTCCATGTATAAACACATTCTTATTACTACAGAATTTAATGAAGCTCCTTTTCTTTACTAGGTCCATACGTTTTCCTCCACTGTATTTACACTATACGTCATCCCAAGTAGAGTGTCAACCTTACCTGCAAATGCACTCTGTCATATTTTAATTGGTCAATTCTAAGTTTCCCATTTGTTCGCCTGTTCAGGGGTTCTTTGTAAATCAGAATGTCCAGTTTTTCACAGTTGCTGAAACAGACAAAAACAGCAACTGCATTCACTCGTGTTGCATCAAAATCATGTCATCAAACACCACACTGCACCCACCTCGTGATAGAGTCTATTCTTGCTTGAATTTCTCTTTCAATTGCATCTGAATTTGTATCACCAGCCTTCTCCAGCTTTTCAAAACACTGCTGAGTCTCCTGCACAAGTCGATTTGTTTGATGGTACAAGGGTTCCATTACGCCTTCAATATGAATGCAACACGCACTTTATAAACTTTGTGGTGTCCACATGTTGCTCCCATCCGGTGGCGATACAGGGGCAATACGTGTTACGCACGTGTGGGTGTTACGTGCGCATTTACAATCTATCACCTGTCTAGCAACGTTAACTGCCAACAACGCTGTCAATCACTAAACAAACGGAAGTCTTTTTCTCAATTTTTATCGATGAAACAACACGTCAGCTGCACGTAGTCTTGTTATCTCTGTCACTGGATTACGTCTACGGACCGTGTCTGTTACGATCCGTGACAATTGCTTACGAGAGGTGGTACAGAGACCCACATAAATAAACCTGAAAAAAGGACGTATGTTTCAATTATACCACTTTCCGTTTAGACTAAATGCAAACCACGAAGACATAAAAGGATACGAATATTAAACATAACGAAATTCACTGCAATGTTGTAACCCACGTAGAACACGGAGTCCTTGGAGTGTAACGACGAAACGGGAATGTTACAAAATAACATGCACGCTCTTGGTTCTCTGTTGAAGGTCGTTCGTTGAAACCCCTGGGCAGACATTTTCTTGTTGTCGGAACAAAATCCGATATGCAGCACAATACATACATACAAAACCAGGAATTATTTAAATCTTCATGTACCAACTGGCAATTTAACCAGATTCTACAAAGGACCTTACATATCGGGTACTAAAGCTTTCAGTCACTTACCTCGACATATAAAAATCCTGGTCAATGATATGAAATGCTTTAAGTTATCCCTCAAGAGGTTTTTATGTCATCATTCTTTTTATTCAATTGAAGAATGCTATGAACATATTGATGACAAATGACATCTAAACTGACTGTGATTTTAATCTTATTTATTTTATTACTTAATGCAGTATTTTAATATTCTGTACATAATGTTAAATTATGCAAGTTGTAACTGTGGTTTTTATGTACTCTTTCCAACCTGCTGTTAGTTGTATCAGATTGTAAATGCCTGAGGATGTATAATGAATGTGACTCTTTCCACTCCCATGGTACGTACCTGAATGGGATGTATGGAAATAAGTTTGAATAAATAAAAATTTAAAATAACAACAACGAGAATATTATATAGTACATGGCTGCAGAATTTATGGAATGCAGGAAGATTTCTGTAGCAGGCGTCTGTGACCGGCCTGAATTGTTTTTTAGTTCTTTGGCCTTTATTTTGTGAAGAACATGTGTACATATACACAATCGTTAGTGTAAGAGCAATCCAAGTTATTGTTATTGAGCTAGGCGATGTGGTAACAGAGGAAGGGATACACAGATCAAGGGACGTCAGTTAGCTCAGTTAACTCTTTGGATGGTTGGTTGGTATATGTACACACAGGACATACATGAGGGCATAGAGATCATTTATGAAATACCATTACTCCTAAATAATGCTGCGAGTGGAACATTTTTACACAAATCGGGAACGGTGCGAAGGGTTGACTAAATATCTATCCTTGGGGCCCTGACCTGGTGGTGACTGGGCAAATATGTGATATTGTACAAAATGTTTATTATATTCTCTTTAAACAGGAAGTAGTAGCATCCAGCATCCCCAGTTAATCCCAAATTTTCTTCCTCATCACATTCCTTTAGGAATTCGAGGTCTTCATTAGAAATGGAATATAATAATTATGCTGTGAATTATACAATTATAATTATAATATGCATAATAATAATAATAATAGATGTGGCAATACCTGCAGGCAGAAATGTTGTGCAAAAGGAAGCGGAAAAGAAGTTAAAATGCAGGAGTTTATGTATAGAGATACAATGAATGTGGAACCTTAAATGTACCATTATACCAGTAACAATTGGAGCCACTGGAACAGTAACAAGAAGCTTAAGGAAAAATTTAGAAGCTGTACCAGGAAAACAGTCGATAGATTCACTACAAAAGACAGCTATACTTGGAACATCACACATACTGCAGTGTGAAGCTTGAAGCCTGAGCGGTGGGGATCATCGTTGGTTCAAGAGAAGTACCAGGAAGAAAAGACCTGTGACAAGAGACATAATAATAACAGCTGTCCCAAATACACATAATCTCGCCAAAACAGTAACCAATAAACAAAACAAATACCAAGAACTGGCGAATGAAGTATGTGCTATGTGGAAGTAAAAACACAGCTCAAGTGATCCCGTTAGTAATATCATCTACGGGAATAATCCCAAAGTCACTACCGCAAAGTCTAAAAAGATTTAACCTGCATCCAAATACATACATACAAATGCAAAAATCTGTAATTCTTGGAACATGTTCAATTGTAAGAAACTTTTTTAATTACAAATAAGACCACCGAGCCTTTTCCTGTTGATTACATATCCCAGGATAGGTGAATGTTTCAAAGCTGAAGCTGAGAAGTGAGAAATTTGATGATGATGATGATGATGATAATAACAACTACTACTACTACTACTACTACTACTACTACTGCATTTTAACATATGTAAAGAAATAGGGGTACAACTGGACAAAAATCACTGGTGTGAACATGTGCCAAAATCAGTGGAAACAGCCCAGGGAGGTAAGGTAACTGTACTGTGGAATCAACAAGTGCAAACTGACAGAACCATCCCCAACAACAAACCAGACATTATAATTCATGATAATGAAAAGGCGTGCTGGCCTTTGGTACCCAAGTTCGCAGGTTCAAACCTGGCCGAAGCCGTCGGATTTTTAAGGGCGAAAAAATCCCCAGCACGCCTTCCTTCAGAGGGGAAGTAAAGCCATCTGTCCCATGTTGCAGATTTGCGGCATGTAAAAGATCTCTAGAATTACGTGTAAGTCGAATTCTAGACGAAATGTCGGAACATTTCTCGCCCACGAAGAGTTCCACCTTCCGCTGCTAGGGGTCTCTCATGTCGTTGGACGTGAAGGCACCTAGCGGAGAAGGTGGAACGTCTAAAGGCGGGGGAAAGCAATGGCAACCTACCCCTAAGAATTTGACCAGGATGCAGTGTGCCAGAGCCATACCGGTCTTCTGACTGGGTTCTGGTTCCTGCTAAAACCGGCCTAAGGGCTGAATACTAACGAACGAATGAAAAGAGAACATGTATGTTAATGGACGTCGCAATCTCAGGGGGCAGGGATGAGATTAAAAAAGAAGCCGAGAAAATTTTAAAATATAAAGACCTTACAATAGAAATACAAGGCATGTGGAATGTAAAAACAAAGGTGATACCAGTAATAACAGACGCGACTGGAATTATTTCAAAGACATTTAGAAAATATGTGAGCAACATAACAGGAAATCACAAAGTTAAGGAACTACAGAAAACAGCCATATTGGGCACTGCGCACATACTTCAGAAAGTGCTAACGTAGAGATGGAGTCAATGCAGGAACTAGTGATGCATGCACCATGAATAGTAACATCAGAATAGCTGCAACACAATGTTCCCTAGGGGCATGTTTTGTCTCAAGAATATATGTGTAGACACCCTGCATAAAGGAGATATCGATGATATTATAATAATAATAATAATAATAATAATAATAATAATAATAATAATAATAATAATAATAATAATAATAATAATAATAATAATAATAATAATAATAATAATAAATAACACCGATTCAGCAGTGTTACAGACAGCTAGATACCTCAAGACAGAAGTATAGAGAAAAACAAGAAAAATGAAGGACAGCATAGCAGAGAAAACAAAAGAAAGATGGCACGGGAAGAGGATGCATGGACAATTGCCATGTAGCTTAGACGAAAAGCTGGTAGATATTGAACAATCATATCGCTGGATAAAATATGGCGACATTAAGGGAGAAACAGAAAGTACAATAGTGGCAGCTCAAGACCAAGCAATTAGTACAAACTATTTTAAGAATAAAATTTTGAAGAAAGAAATTGAGAGTAAATGCCGGTTATGTAAACAACATGAAGAAACTATTGACCACTTAACCTCGGGATGCCCCATTTTGGCGAAGAACGGATATTTAATGAGACACGATAAAGTTTGTACACATTTGCATTACTCAATATGCAAAGCCTTAGGCATTGAAACCACAGACAAATGGTACACACACATGCCCAAACCAGTGTATGAAGAGGGAGATGTCACTGTGTTGTGGAATCAAGCAGTACACACAAACAGAGAAGTTACAGCAAACAGGCCAGATATAATAATTAAAAACAAAAAAGAGAAAACATGCACACTGATAGATGTGGCAATACCCGCAGACAGAAATGTTGTGCAAAAGGAAGCAGAAAAGAAGTTGAAATACAAGAGTTTATGTACAGAGATACAACGAATGTGGAACCTGAAATGTACGATTATACCAGTAATAATTGGAGCCACTGGAATAGTAATGAGAAGCTTAAGGAAAAATTTGGAAGTGGTACCAGGAAAACATTCGATAGATTTACTACAAAAGACAGCTATACTTGGAACATCACACATAATACGGAAAGTACTGCAGTGTGAAGCTTGAAGCCTGAGTGGTGGGGATCACTGTCGGTTCAAGAGAATTACCAGGAAGAATAGGCCTGTGACAAGCGAAATAATAATAATAATAATAATAATAATAATAATAATAATAATAATAATAATAATAATAATAACACCGTCGACATAACTAATCTTTTACATTCTTTTACATAGCTACATGTTTCGACATCACAAGGTCATCATCAGGCTAACATTAGAACATTTTAAAAAAGATATAAAAAATTTCAAATGCTAGAAATGAGATCTCATTTTTACAATTTACAAATATTTTTATGAGGTACGTTTAAGGAAAACATTAGCATTGCAATAATGAAATAAAATATATATGGACTCAATCAAACACAACAATGTTGTTACTGCGTTAGTGGTTACTAGTTTCCATCGTTACCAAAACTGGTAGCCACTAGCACAATAAAAACATTATTGTTTTCTACTGAGTACATATATATTTTATTTTATAATTGTATTTCAAACACAGCATGATGTCCTCTGTTAAAAATTAGCACTGCAACTGAGTACTCTCTTGTTTAGTGTTCTGATACTTACAGATGTTTTTGGCTTAACTAGCAATGACAATTTTAAAGATGTGCATGCCCTTGTGTGTCATGTTTGAATGGATAACATGAAGAGTTTGTGTCAACAGTGTTTTTATCCTCAATCAATCAATCATTTATTATACATTCATCAAATGCATACAGGTTTCAATAAACCTACTGGATATTGCAGAAATACACAATATACATGCCATATCAATACATATGTCACAGTGACAGAGAATACATAAATACAATATGAGGAATGTACACAATCAACATAAAATCAATACAGTAATATCACAATTCATTTTACCCATTAAATCACGACACACAACCAGATGCACAACTGTCAGGGGGGAAAAAAAAATCTACTCTGTCTGCCACCTTCTGTGTTCTGGCACCACACTGTTCAGTAGGTGGGTGGGTACGTGCCTTCCGTTGCAACATGACCTACCCTGATGAATGGGGGAGTATGGTACTCAGAAAAGATAACATTTATTTGCAAGACTAAATGGGGTCCTAACCCTGCCAGTTTAGCTAGAAACCTGAAAATAGTCACAAAATATTTCTTTTCTACAGTACGTTGTTAAGCATTAACCTTTAAGAACCGTGCGTCCTATATATAGGACGGGCGTACCACTACCCTCCAGATGTTGCATTTTATATATTTTTTCATCAAATATAAGTGCTGAGTATTTTAAACATGCTGCACACTCTCCATTTTTCTCTTCAAAATGCCGTTTATTTCATAATGCTACCTTTTTTGGTTCATGTATTATTCACATTTTACATACAGGGTGTGCTAAAATTTAAATGTAAAATTTAAAGTTTGTAAGTCCGTGCATCATCGTACAATTCAAATAAATCACCAACCTGATGCAAAAATTTTTCAGTTTATTATCCTAATGTTTGTTTACAGCTCAACATGTTTCGGGCGTTTTCCCGCCCATCATCAGGAGCTCAATGACTGCAGTGGCAGCCTCTGGTTTTACCTTCATATTGTGGTGACAGTCATGCTGTGTTCGTGGTCGGGCCGGCCGGCCTGACCACGAACACAGCACGACTTGCATCAGGTTGGTGATTTATTTGAATTAAACGTAAAACTCCGGTGCCAAAATGTTAATCACACTGAGACACATTCCATTTTGACACTGTCGATGAGGAGCAGGTCTGCCTGTTACGTTGTGTGTACTGTATAAAGATGCTACTGGACTTATTTTGGGGGTGGGGGGGTGTCGGGAAAAATATCTAAAACCCCCAGCAGTGCCTCAAAATCTTATAAAACTCAAACTTTGACATTCAAATATTGTGCACTGACAGGAACAAAAGTAATTAATATTTCATTATGTGAGAAATCATCAATAGAACTTACATTGATATATGATCAGTGACAATCAAAATTTGGGGACTTCTTTATTCTTTACTAACTTTATTGTTCATGGCTTATTATTTTTTTTTTGTAAGAATATGATGATGATAGATCCCACCGTTCTGCCGCGAAACATAGGGCTTCCATAAGAACCCTCCATCTCACTCTATACTTGGCATTGATTTTGATCTCCACCCACGTCTTTTCAACTCCTTTGGCCTCTTTGAGCACCATTCTTTGCCATGTATTCTTCGGTCTCCACCCTTCCACGTTTGCCTTGGGGATTCCACTCTAGGGCTTGCCTGGCTATTTTTTTTTACAATAAATTTCTTACAATATGAGAATTATTTACCCCCTTTCTGTATCGCACAATGCATGTCCAACATAATATTCATGTAAATATACCATGATACGTAACTCACATTTTGGCATCAATAAAACTTGACGGACATCATACATGACTTCAGTACTTACAAATCTCACCACATTTACAAAATACAGAATTGAAGTTTTAAAAAATGCTGGCTGTTGACTCTAACACCATTTTTTTGCCCCCCACAGAATCGGCGGGTTGCTTCCCATCGTGTTCTCGTATTGTAGTGAATTTTTGTGCCAGGCGGATCGCAGCAAGTACCTCAGCTGGCTGCTTATCTTCTGGGAACTTGGTAGTCTGCTGGTCTCATTCATTGCCTGGGCAATGCTGCCCAAGACAGGTACTACAGTGATACAATTCTATTATGTGAGTAGCATAATTTATAAGGTACCACAATATTGTGCTCCATCTCTCAAAAGGTCTTCTATTGGTCACACAGAGAATATCTGTCTATCAGTGACTGCATTGTCTTTAATTCATAATAACAAGTTATCACTGGTTTTTATTAGCAGTTTTTATAAAATCCTTGGTTTTCATTTGTAGGTGTGGAAGTGGTGATTGAAAACAAGGAGCATTTCAGCGCATGGCATCAGGTGCTGCTGTTGTGTTCGCTGCCTTCTCTGGTGGCTATTATTGGATTTGTTTTCCTTCCTGAGTCACCAAGGTATTTGCTGGAGGCAGGAAGGGAAGTAGAGGCTATGATGGTTTACCAGGTAATTACCTTCCGTGCGGTTCTCCCATGTCCACTTCAATACTCGAAGCAAATTTTTCCAAAAAAATTCTGTAGGCATTTATTTCTTCACCTCATCTGTTTATCCGGTTAAACATACATTCACTCATTACATAATCACACAGTCTATTCACACACTTTGTTTCTTAAGGTTTATGTACCTTACTGACCAATAAGAATTGCTATGTGTAATCATTTGCACTTAAATGCAGGTAATTTTGGTAGTTCATTAGTATTGTTGTAAAATTTGAGGGATACTTGCAATATTATCACTTTCACACTCTTTCTTTAGAAAAATTTTGGCCACATCAGATATTATTTGTCATTTGTCCTCTGCTTCTGTCAGTTTTTGGTTTAAATTTTGTCCTGAATGAAGATGGCAAGTCTGCTCATTCACAGATCATTTGACAAACAGGTGGGCTGACAGAGAGACAGTATATTTATTTTGAATATTATGCAAGAATTCTAAGCATTGTATAATGTTGCAGAAAATTTACAAGACCAACAACATGAACAATCCTGCCGCACACGCACAGTATCAGCTGTCAGAGTTGGAGTTGCCGAGTAAGCGGCCCTCGAGCCACGGGCTGTGTTCGACCCCACCTCCTGGCAAGTCTGTGCTGGCTGATATGACATACAGTATTGAGATGGTGAGATAATATATAAAACAGAGGCTCCTAGAATCATGCCTGTCCAGTAATACCATATGTGTATGTACAAGATATGTATTCTTCCCCATCCAAATACTTTTTCGGAAACTCACTGTGACTTATACAAAAAAAACTTGTTTTCTGTTCATTCTTTCTTTGAAGGGATGTAGCAGAACCAAATGTGTTACTAATGTTGCTGAACTGCAGGCATAAAGCAACTGGGTACTGCAAAGTCAAATTTTTGTGGGGAGGAATATGACATTAAACAGGTGTGAAAACGTGGTTAATATATTTAATAAAAAGCGTCATTAGATTATCATGACACAGAAAGTCACCCTACTACTGTGTTTTTATTTCCCCATTCTCAGTTAAAATAAAATAACAGTCTTATGTATATCTGAGCATAAATGACTCTAATGCAATTTTAACGTAGAACCATTAAATATAGCATATTGACACATCTCCATAGGAACTGTGAACAGCGTATCCCTAAAACAGCAAATTTTTTTCCACAGAATTTTGAGGTGGAATCATTACTATTGCTTCATATTTAGAAGTTTCAATATTATGCCAGTAGGCCAGAAATTTGGAGACACTCCCTAATTTTATTCACTTGCACCAGGCAAAGTTTGGTATATCACTTTCAAATATCATATATTTGCCTCTTATATTTTCCACATCATCTTTTTTCCAATAATCATAATACCCAAACCTAAAAAACCTCTGTCATTGAAACAAAACTGTTAAATAACTTAAGAATCAATCTTTATTTGTAGTGTTTTATCTAATCATGCTGTCATTTGCCAAGATTATATGTATATCATTGGTAATAGATGAATAAATGAGAATGAAATGAAGCAATGGTGAAATACACTGATGGTGGAAAACCAAAGTACACAGAGAAACTTGTCTTAGAGCCACTTTGTTCACCACAAACATCCACATGGGCAGGACTGGGCCTACATGGTCAGAGGGAGTGACTAACTATGTGAGCCATTGCGTGGATCAAATCAATGTTTAGGTAATATATTATATGACTTCAACACATCTTCAGAACTGAATTCACACCTTTGAATCATACTGCAATGTTAGTACTCTGAACCATGATTCTCTTTTGCTCTTTTTATGGATGCAGTTCTGGAACTCATTCTTGCAACTGTTCGTACAACCACACCTGCCCATCACGCTGTTGCTCATCGTGCTGTGGTTCACCGCTGCATTTGGGTGAGTGTGTATCCTGGATTTTATGTCATCCTATTGGGGGGCCTCCAATAGCCGATTCTTTTTTTAACCTGAGACACACTCCAAATTCTCAATAATGAATGTCAGTTATTGGTTTCTGAAAGATTCTGAACATGAAATAAATATGTTCCTGCCTTTTTTCCAGCATCTCATGAAAAAGTCATCTATTTGCAACAATAACTATATACATTGGACTAACAGTTAAAGGGGTTATTCAGTACAGAACTGCATCATGCATTAAGAAACCTACACAATATTAGATTACACAGTTATGCATCAGAATTGTTTAAACTTGCTCAAACTAAGTCACAAAGTAGGGCTCGCACCGTCTTGGCGAGTTGTAAACTAGGTGCCTCTTGGTTTTGTCCTGTAGGCATTCCAGCCCCATCTGGATGAAAAGTTCTGAATACAATTCCAATAAATCAACCAACTAGATGCAACAATTTCCCAAGTATATTATGTGACGTTTATGTACGGGCGTCCTCACGCCCATCATCAGGAGCTCAACAACTGCAGTAGCAGCCTCTGGTTTTGCCGTTGGCGTGTGGTGGTAGCAGTGCTGTTGGTCGTGGTTGGCCTGACTACAACCAACATCACTGCTACCACCACGCTCCAACGGAAAACCATAGGCTGCTACTGCAGTTGTTGAGCTCCTGATTATGGGCGTGAGGACGCCCAAAACATGTTGAGCCGTACATAAACGTCAAGTAATAAACTTGGGAAATTATTGCATCTAGTTGGTTGATTTATTGGAATTGTATGACGATGCATGGACTTGCAAACTTTAAATTTCTGAACACAATAAACAGAACTCAGTTTTATGACTAAGCTTTCAACTAGAGGTGAATATCAATCCAGAGGTCAGATCGAGCAGAAGGGTACACAATGTGGCATTGTGCTGTTCCACTAGACCTAACCTTCAGATCACAACTGGCCACTGCTTTCAATGACAATCAGTTCACAGTGCTCAAAGTGAGAGGGGTGTTACTTCATATTTTCATACCTGCTTATGGCTAAAAAGTAGAGTTAAAAGTATATGGAGAGGGGAGGTACAGATCCACTCATTCTTAACATTGGCATTAGATGGTATGAGTAATTGCCTTCATGCCCAGGCCATTTTACCACAGGAAAAAGAGCCCCTATTGCCCACATAACAAAGTACAACTCTGGATACTTTAAGAATCATACATGTCTTTTCTCAACTGCCAGGCTTTGCCCATACCTGGTCACTATACCAAATACACTTATGAAAGAAAAAGGTACATCTGTCCCCTTTCCAAGCCATGAAGGTATATAGGGGAAGGTAGGATATATCTCAGCTTATTCTTAACCTCGGCACTAAACGTAAATGGTGGTGTATTGTCAGCTATAGCCTCTGGCCGCTTTCCCCCAGGAAAATACACCAGCACCAATCGAACATGACACTGGGTGGGCCCCAGTGCCAGTCTGCGTAATTCTGAGAAGAGAATAATCTCTCACTTCTGCCGGAATTCGAACTCCCGGTCATCCAGCTGCACGTCTAGTCATAATACCAACTTTGCTCCCCCACACAGTAAAATAATACCTTATTCACAGCACGTAAAACAAAGAATACACAGGTATTCCAGTATAATACAATATCCTGCTAAATGTGACTGTTAGTTTTCCCTAGCCTTAGAGCTCACTATGGGCAACAAATGGCACACTTTTACAGCAGCCTTAATACGAGATAAAATGTTACTCATAAACCTAAATGCACTGTCATTAAAATAGCATCTATTTTTGCTCCCAATCTCGGTACTGTTCATGAGTGTAATACATCTGCTGCTGTTACATTTATTCGGATTGGTGAGTTTATTCGTATACAACTCGGTTCTCTGTGCCTAGCAGCCAGAATGTGTTAATTTGTTGATCTTCTTGTTGTACTATGTATGAGTCAAATTCAAGTTTTGTGAAGTCTGAGTATTCATAACTTCAATATCATTGGTGTCCGACAGCTTTAGTGTTATTATTGGGTTGTGGATTTCGTCTACATCGACTCTGGTGTGAACATATAAATAAATATTTCTTTAAGCAGTAGATACACAGGTGCAAAGTGCTGGATCAGTGATCTGTGAGGCTGAATTCACACAGGCATGTTTATTCCACATCCATATCTCATGCACTTGTGTCCACACTAGTGTCTGTGGATGGATCAGTATGTCCTGGGTCATTCTTATACTAACACACTGGGCTAGATCAATGTTTCTTTGAGCCCCATTCATACTGGTACATGTTGGTGATCTGCATTTTTAGAGCTCTATACACAGTCCTGTCTGTTGCAGGTACTATGGCATGATGGTTTGGGTCCCAGAGTACACAAAGCTGGTTAGCACCTGGGAGTACGAGGCACAGACCAGCCTCATTGCCAATTTCACATACAATGGCATTGCCTTCAACACATCAGTTGAAAATGTGCGCTGGGTAGACAGTTTCTTCAAGAACTGCTCCTTCCATCACCTAACTTTCAGCCATGTCAGCTTCGACAACTGCACCATAGATGATGTTCGCTTTGAGATCATTAAGTCCAGCCGCACATACTTCAGAAATTCCATCATCAAAGACTCCAGGTTTGATGCATTTGACTATACATTTCATGCTATGACATAAATATCCCATTTAGCTTTTGTAAATGAATTTTAGATTTAAAAAATACTAGATACATCAGACTGCAGACATTTGAAGTACTTCCAGTTATTATAACAGTTCAGGAACAAAATTCCTTGTTTATATCAAAAATTTAAATTTCCTTTTCCTTCTCTACCTTTCCAGCTTTTCTTGCCTCATTTTCTTCTTTGTAGTTCTTATGTTTCTACATTGTTCTATGTCTTCGCCATTTCCTTTTTATTTATTTCCATACTGTTTTATTATTCATTTATATATTTGTTTATTTATTTATTTATTTATTCACTTATTCCTCTCTCATTTTGTTTCACTTCTCCTTTCTATTTCCTTTCCTTTATTTTTGTTTATTTTATTTTCTGTCATATTCATGTATGCCTATTTTCAGCTATAGTTAGGTGCTAATAGTGATGCATTTGCCTTGTATATTTATATATTTATTTTGAATTGTTTGCATGCATTGTCAAGACTGTCTCAGATCTCATTGTTCTGTGACTAGCTGTAATTACCTAGTTTTTATATGGGGTTTGCTAATCATGTTAGGGCGTCATGTTTTTAAGCATATATTATAAGTAATAAATAAAGTGACTTTTATGAGAGGAATTCTGATTATGGTCTCCTGTGAATCAACACTCTGTATTCTTGTAGGTGGCTACCGACATTTCATAGAATATGAATTCCCTACTATTCGGGTTGAAGAATCATATGCAAGTTTGAAGACTTCAGTGTTAAACTGGCATATAATCCTTCAACCCTACAAATGGAAGCAGCTTGTTCCTCCATAATGTTGGTGCCCATTGATAAGACTACATGCTGCCCACAACATAGAATTTTTTTTTTTTTTTTATGTTTGTACCATGCATTTCTAATATTAAAATTCCTTTATTAAAATCCAAATAATGCACATCACTTGTTGCGTCAACTCTAAATAAAATTAACGTCACAATAAACACTCCAACATGTTTCGGTTCACGCAGGAACCATCTTCAGGGAGTTTCCCAGTGCTTGGCTAAAGCTATTTATATGGTTTTTTTTGTGTGCACGTCGATGGTGATGTAGTCAATGGTATGGCGGCATATCAGCCTGTTGTGCTGGTGTGTATGCTCTGTG
>Ga0268261_10001565_pt1 | contig 15864 bp, 5 predicted proteins | sample TergutNc150P1_FD_190353 | JGI IMG/M metagenome (GOLD analysis project Ga0268261, IMG submission 190353) | Nasutitermes corniger P1 segment gut microbial community from laboratory colony in Florida, USA - Nc150 P1 (SPAdes) (version 2) | ecosystem: Host-associated > Arthropoda: Insects > Digestive... | reverse complement strand
AACCCCCCCCCCCAACCAAAAGTTTCCACAGTTTACAATAAACAATACACACCACTCTCACATGTCACTCAAACAATCCAGCAGTTGTTATAATATCAATAAATACAAAATGCTATAAACTGCTTTTGCAATAAGTTTATAAACTGATTTTATTAACACAAACCATAATCCAGAATTCTTAGGTTCTAGTAGTAGTATGTGATGCTGTGCAGTCTAGTAAGACCATGCACTTTACACTCAGAAACATTTTTCTATTTTCATAGGAAGAGTCATGTGCATGGCCAAGTCCACTCTGTCAATGTACAGAGCGGTGAAGCAGGTTAGTTTACTGCTTGGCCTTCGGTAGTTTCCTTAAATGTTACTCAGCACTTGGAAGTGAGGTCACACTGTCCTAACATTGAGGGTCACCCCAACCACACCACTCTTTCTACCTTATCTAATCCATTACTTTTGATGCTGATTCTGATAGGTCCCAATGTTTTGGAACAACCTGCTGCCCCTCTCTGAGACAGGGGTGGTAAGATTCCTCCAAAATGCTAGTACCTGTCTACACAGACTACACAATATCACACCCAAGAATATCATATCTTCATAGTATTCAACACCTGCTAAACCTACAATTTCTTAGGTTCTGTCTATTTTCCCTCTGGATTATTCCAAACTATTTACCTGTTTTGCCCTCCTTTCTGCTCGTAGCTCTGCCTTACTCTTTTGGGTCAGTAATTCTGTCAGGGACTGTGGCCCATGATCAGTCTCTTTTACTTCCTCTCCCACTATCTGAGTTGTTCCACTTGTGTCTTCTTCCTTCATGCCACCAGTGGCAACTATGTTCTCTCCTTCTGGAACTTCAATTTTCATTCTCTCCAGTTCTGTTTTCTTCATAGGCATCTTGTTCTCAGTCTTGGACTTTTCTTGACTTGTATCTCTCAAAGGACTATGAAGATTCTTCATGCCTGGCCCTTGAACTTTGTTCATAGAAAGTGACTCAGCCTCCATCAGATGCTGAATTTCATGTTTTCCTGCATTAGTGGTGCACTTTGGCTGTTGTATGCTTTTGCTACAGCCAGCTGTAGCCTGCGTCTTGGCAGCTGCAACACCTTCAGATGCAAGCACCAATTTATTTTTATTCCTAGCCAATTTTCCTGCTTTCTTTGCCTCACGTGCTGCCAATATTTCCTCCCGACTCTTTTCCTGCCTGTGGATGTTAGAACTTTCTACAGGTTTTTTTGATGAAGGATTCATGATGCCGGTATCTTGTGATGATGCAACAAGACTAAACTTAACACATTCAGAATCTGAAAGTTCTGCTACACTGCCACAGCCTGATACTGTTTCCTGGCCTTTACTATCAGAATCAGTATGAAAGTCACCACATACAGGTTCATTCCTTGTATTACTTCCACAGTACAGATTAGGTACTTCAGCAGGACAAATGTTAGAGGAAATAACAGATTTTTCTCCTTCTATGGTTTTTAAAGAAATTATACTTTTTACAGTCTTGTCAGCCTCAAAACCAGTCTCCTGAATATCCTCACCACAATCAGATATGAAACCAATCCACCTGTACCTTTCTATATCAGAATTCCTTTCAATTTGCTCTCGGTGTGTTTCACTGTCCCCTATCTCTGGTGCAGTACAAATGTCATTGCTCAGTCTAGTGCACACAGATTTTTCCTCCTTTGGATACTCACTGTTTACAAGAAAATGAGATTCAGGAAAAGTCTTCTCTTCATCTGCTGTACATTCACTCACAATATCACCTTTACTTACAAAATTGACCTGACATTCTACAGTATTGACATTCAAAATTCTTGAATAATTATGGTCTTGTTCTTGGCATGAATCTTCCAGTTGCTGCCTAACATTGAATGTAAAACTTTGTTCTGACAGGTTGCAAACTTGAGGAAGCTTTGTTTCTGCTCTTGGAAGGAACTGGTGTTTCACTGATACACCATTATCACAATCCACAAGTTCTGAGTCAAGTATTTGCACACTTGGGTCATCACAGCAACCAAACTTATCTTGTTGCGTTATATCACAGGATTCATATGCATATGGCATAAAAACTCTGTGTGCACCATTAAGGATTTGATTACTGTTAACACTACTTGTTACTCTGTTCTCAACAGTAGGACTTGTATAAATTGGCCCTTTGCAGAAACCTCCTTTGAATACCAAACTATTCCCTACTGAATCTATACGATTCAAGCCTGTAACTACTTGTTTATAAGGGGAGTCATTTTCTGAATTCCCTATAGAGGATGCACTGCCTTGTTTACCAGTACCAACATTATGCTTAATGTTTTCCAATGAAAAATATTCACACCTTGGAGATGAGACCGAAGTTGAAGATGAAGTACACGAATTAAGACTGCAATCTTTGTTCACAAAGGTGCATGAATTTTGGGGAGAAGTGTCTTTACTCAGCATTGGTTCAGAATACTGTGATGTTCCCCCATCTTCAATATCCTCACTGTTGGAGCCTAAGAGTTTCTCAACTGCTGCAAACTGTGTTCTTCCTCTCTCAGAGAATGTACCATATGTATTAAAGAAGTTTCTCACTTCTTTTTCTGAGCAGCGGGATGACAATGTTACATCATTCAGCAGAGCACTACAGAAAAGTCCCTCAACATTGTTATGGGATAGAAAATTGACAAGGTCAGCTCTTCCTGAAGTGGATGGTTCTTCCTTGTCACTGAGAAACTGAAGTGATATATCCTCTGAAGGAATCTTGCTATCAGAGACTGAACTGAACTGTAAGTCCTCACTGGCGAAATGGGCCTTCTCTGTGGCACTACTGTCTGTTACATTCCCTGCCTTCACTTCTCCTAAAGTATCTGCAAAAACATTCTTCTCTAATTCTGTTTCCTTTACCTTGGTGACTTGTTCTGGCAATTTTCTAAGATAAGTATCCTTTAAATTTGAGGTAAAATCAACAGTATCTGCATTCCTTCTTAAAGCCTCTTTCTTTGCTACTGTATCACAAATAATTTCCTTAGTTCTGCAGCCCACCAAATTCACTGATGTACAGTCTTCATGCAGGGACTCTTCTCTCAGAATATTGCTGTCTGTAGCATATTTTGATTTCTTTTTCTTCTTCTTCCTTCCAGTTGTACTTTTGTTTTCTGTTGTGTTTACAGAGTTGCCAATGTTTATACCAAGAGACTGCAATATTCTTCTCTTTCTAATTCTTCGCTTTTTTGATCTACTTATGTCTGTGTCAGTCTTCAAAATTATTTCTTCATTCAGCACTACCCGTTTTTCTCCTGTTGGATCAGAATGATTTCCTAACACAACTTTTTGATCCAAATGCCCTATTCTACTACTGGCTTCTCTCGCTATGTTTTCTGATCTCTGCTCAGTATCTTCAGCTTTCTCTGCCAACAAAGCAGTACTTTGCTTCTGTGCTACATCCACAGACTTCTTATTCTTCTTTCCACTATGCTTCTTGAGTTCATCTTCATTACGGCCTTCTTTACTTACACTTTGATTATTCTCTGTTTTGTCTTTACTTTTCTTTGTTGATAATACTGGCAAATATCCCTTTGACCCCTCCTTTGGCACAGTCACTTCTCCACCCGCGTTTGATTGCTGGAGTTTAGTGTTCCTAGATACATCACCAACACATGGCTGACTATGAGTCAATGATTTCTTCTTTTGAGTTTGTTGTGATGAAGGTTTGTTTTGCTGAACCTTTTTGCTGCTCTCAAAACAAGTCTGAAAATGAAACATAACATAAACTTACACAAAACATGACAACACGTTTTGTATATATCTTCTAAAAGCTGTCTATGGCCCATGTGTCATGACCCCTCAGGGTACATTCAGCCATAACAAACACAGTACACTGACAGGTTACATTATCTACCAATTCATGGCAGTAGCATAAAAAGTTATGAAGCCACTAAAAATTGCAGTAAAATTCCTTTAACCCAGATGCTGATATTCCAGATATTCTGGTATTTCAGCAGTTGAGGAAAACAGTTCCAAGACCAGAAGTCCTCCAAAAAAGGCCTCCGTGAATGTCTCTACATCAACTGTTGTGATATCTCCTGACCCTTTGTTTTCCACTCCATTAACTTCTTCAGTTATAAAGTCCCCTCCCTAATCCAGTCTCCTGGTCCTTCAGCATCTCTTGTATAAAATTAAAAGACTCCAAAAGACACAGAACAGGATCCTGATGACCCTGAATGAACAGATGAAGTAGATACCCAAATGGAATACTCCCCTGAGTAGTTGAACAGCCCAAGTATAGGAGTGGTAACAAAAAGTTATCTGCGAGGACTTAGGTCAGGATAGGTACTGTCTGAGGGCCTGGAATATTTGATAATCTGATACCTGTCTGGTCCTGTGGGTGTCAGAGTAAAAGAATTCTACCATAATATTAAGGAATAAGTTATGTATTTATAACAAAATACAGCCAACAGCTCTCATATGTAACAGGAGACTTTTAATATGAAGTGTAAGAACTAAAAATAAAACAAAGATTAAAAGCAATTAATTACAAAGTTACAATATTGATGCATACACATGACCACCAACTATATATAAAAATTCACCAACTATATATAAAAATTTCTTAGGAAAAGATATGTAAATATGTCTACACTAACGCAGATTTGGCAAATCAGGATACCAGGCAACAACAAAAATAAAGAACTATGTAATTACTTCTCCAAAACTTTGAACCAAATGGTCAATATTACTCACTGTAAAGTTAAAAATCTAGAGACAGCTCTTTGCTCTGGGCCAGATCCATGAATACAAATTCTCATGCAACACTACAAAAACTGGTCCATGCAATGTAACAAAAAAGCAAAGCTGCCATTTGTTCAACTACCCTGAAGGCCAAATATGTATGTACATACTGTTTCATTAATTTTTCTCAGGCAACAACCACAAATACCTGTTCTGTTTCCATGGCTTATTCCTTTGATTCCATAGTTTACTACAAAGAAAAGATCAAAGCAAGTCACAAATGCCGAAATTAATACAGTAAAATATGCAAATATAATAAAATTTAAATTACAGTCCTCTGGCTTGTCAGTATGTAGAGTGGTGGATAGATACCAACGTTTCAGAGTAACCTGTTGTGTCCCTCTTCTTTGCTGCAGGCAGATGCAACAAAGTCCTCTGAAATGTTTCTATCTACCAATGTACAAGCATCACATTGCAGAGGATCACAGCCGCTGTATTCACCCGTGATAACCTCAAAACTGTTATCAAACTGCCATCCTAATATGTGGCACTTTAAAACTGTTTATATAACTGTGTTCATGGCTGTCACAGTATTCGCAGATCTCTATTAAACCCTCCAGTGGTGAACTGGAATTCAATTTGTGTTCCCAACAAAATGACAGGAAGACATAACAGTATAATGATTATGTTTCAGGCTGGACAACCTTGGAATCAGTCTTATTTCCAGCATGTAAAAGTAATTTTTTTTCTCTCAAAAGCATCAAGGGCCCATCCAGCCTCCTGGGTAATGTGTAGTGTGTCACTTTCCTTGGGAATAAAACAGCCAGGGCATGAACCTCACCACTCACCTCCATGTACTGCTTGTTACTGCATCCAAAAAGCCATGACAGATGGTTCTCACATGGTGCTGTATGTAATCTTCTGTGAAATACAAGAACTATGTGTAAACCTAAAGAAACAATGGAATATAATGGACACAGCACTGCACTGAGTCCAAAGACTGTCCAAGATATGCAGGAACCAAAAATGTGTCACTGGAAAGTCTGGGAATACCACTGAGATGGTTAAAAGCCTAAATACAGAATTCCAAGTAACTGCATGTGGGCAATGTTCACCTACAGTTCTGGACTTTGCTTTGCATCCCCAGAAACTTTAGATATGTAGAGAAAATGTGTGGGAGAATTCAAGGAAAGACTGTGTCTTACTCCTTCCTCAAGAATGAGTGGACATGGTATATGATATGGTGTGGTATGATACATAGCCTGAAAACATCTCTTGCAAGAGCTCGTGTGGGAACACACTGGTTGAACAGCACTGTTAACTGCTGGGTAAATGTCTTGTCTATTACTTGAGCACTGAACGATACAAGTTACAAGACACATTTTTAAATTTATTCTGAAGACAAAGGGCTGCCAAACTGTACCTCTGCTGTTGGCACCTTCATTCAAATTACTGTTAACAGCAGCAAATATCCTCCATCTAAGAAATTCCTAGATTAGACCAGCACTACCCACATGGAAGACTCAACTTAAAATATCCATACATAACAGAATGAAGAATGGTTCAAACCTTCATTTCTAGCACTGTAACTACTCATTTGTAAAACAAAAATGACAAGTTACTGCATGATGAAATTATATGTTCCTTGCATACCAAATCACAATTTTATGTAAAGGGATTTCCATCGCCCGATATTACAATGGCTGTTGAAAGCAATATTACAATATCCCAATGCATTTCACATCAACATAAATTCTGAAATCCATCTGTCATTTCACGAATAACCTTCTACACACTGATCAAAAACACATTCACACTTGAAACCAAGAGTTTCCATGACCAACTGCACATGCCTATTAACTTTTCCTGAAGTGTAACATCCCCAGAAATGAACTAAACAGAAATCAAGACACACAAATTAGTAATTTTGTATATATGAATTGCTATAATAACCAGTTATATTTCACAATTACTATCCAGTATGGAACACTTCACAGTAATGCTAATAACGCAGAATTATCGTTTTATGAAATTTTTCAGTAGGCTCCATATTACCTTATATTTTAGCACCAGTTCAGCTGCAATGCAGCTGATACTAAGCTCATCTGCAAGCAAGTTACCAGAAGATTAAGTCTGTTTGTAAAAGTTGCAGAAGAAATGTACTGAGTCTGCAGCCACCCAGTGAGTAAATAATTTTATTGCATTAACCCTCTGTGCACCATACCACACGAGTGTACTTTAGTAGTTAAAATACAAACCCCAGCATCAAAGTACGGCCATGTGTATGATATGTTGGACATGATCAGTCTCACTAAATAAATACTGCACAATGCTTCAGGCACGTGAACTATGTAAACATAAAACGAAGTTATGTTGTCGTTGTGCATGTCACAAAGGCATATGAGGAAGTGGATGTAGGCAAGGGGTTAGCTTCACAACACAGGTGATTAAACCCTGTATCCATTGAAGAGCTGACTGGGTGGGCCTCAGATGCAGTGTGGACGCTTAGAGATGTGAAAAATATCTTACCAATGCCAGAAATGAGGCCATAATTCCTCTGCTGTCCAGCCCACAGCCTAGTCACTATAGTGACTACACTATTCCAACTCCTAGCACAGACAGTCCAGAAATAAATTCAGGATTTTGTGATGTACTATTTTACCAATGTAAAGGGCACAGAACTGTGCAGATAAGAAAAATAAATCATACAATACAACAAAGTAATAACATCACACATTTCTCAGATGACCATGAATCAGTAAAAATCAATACTATCTCCATATGCAGTCCTGCAAATCTCAAGGCAATATTCAAGCTCTGTCCATACTCACAATTGCCTTAGCAATAAAGGTGTCAATGTTGCTACTGTCACCACCATTCTATACCATAAATCCTAAAAATTATCATTTCATTATCCCTGGAAATAAACCCAGACCTTCATGGTGAGAAGCCAGCGACTGAGTTATGACAGAGCTGTCACACATAATGTCCTTTACATAAAACCCACACAAAAATTTGGGTGGTATTCAATCAAGACCTCTTGGAGGCCATGGAAAAGGCCTGTCTCTTCCTGTCTACTGACCTGTAAACTTGGCATGTAGCAGTCTTCGCAGACACACAAAACAGTGGAATGACAAACAGCATCACAGTGTTGCTTCAAGCATTCACAGTACAACAAAATATTACATGTTGTGTCATTCACCACTGATGCATGTGATACTCCAGTTTGTTGGAGTCACCAAATATGTCTTCTTTCTCAGATACACTGTATTCTGCATATTCAGTCACCAATGAGCAAATAAGACTTTTTTTAAACAGCACAAACTGCTTAAGTTTACTCAAGTATGTAAATGGCCAATGCCTTAGTAAATTCAGCAAGGTGAGTGTAATGTGCCATAGTGCTGCAGACATTGTCTGTATCACAAACAAATTTATTTTAAAATATTCTGAGAAGGAAGTAAGCAGCATTTGTTTTGACATATGGAATGTTCATACAAGCCACTGAAAGGCATCAGGCACTTTAGAGCAGAGATTCTCAAACCCAAGGTCATGACAGCCTTTTGGCAGGTTGTAAACTCCCCAGTAGTCAAGCCAATTTGATAGCTTAAATGTGGTTCCAAGTCACAATGCCATTGTCATTTACAGTTCTGAATGATGGACAACAGTGTCTGAGAACCAGTGCTTTACTTACTCCATGGAACAAAGTCCTTCTTGAGAAGCTAACCGGTCGTCAGCTAGGCAAGAAATTCCCCACATTTTATGAAGCCTGAAGGTTCATTACCGCATTCATAAATGCCTGCCACCTGTCCCTATCCTCTGCCAGCTCAATCCAGTCCATACCCCCACATCCCACTTTCTGAAGATCCATCTTAATACTATCCTCCCATCTACACCTGGGTCTCCCAAGTGGTCTCTTTCCCTCAGGTTTCCCCACCAAATCCCTGTATACATGTCTCCTCTCCCCCACATGTGCTACATGCCCCACCCATCTCATTCTTCTGGATTTTATCATTGAACAATATTGGGTGAGGAGTACAGATCATTTAGCTCCTCATTATGTAGTTTTCTCCACTCCCTTGTTACCTCATCCCTCTTAGGCCCAAATATTCTTCTCAACGCCCTATTCTCAAACACCCTCAGCCTACATTCCTCCCTCAATGTTAGCGATCAAGTTTCACACCCATACAAAACAATAGGCAAAATTATAGTTCTGTATATCCTACTCTGTAAATTTCTGGATAGCTACCTGGAAGACAAAAGAGTCTGCACCAAATGATAACAAGCATTCCCTGGCTTCAATCTGCTCTTAATTTCTTCCTAAATAGAATTTTGATGTTTTAAGTTTGTTCCCAAATATTTGAACTCTTCCATCCTTTCAAAGAAACTAATATCAATTTTTATACTGTGACCTCGTCCCGCAGCCTGATCTCAAGATATGGCCATGTACTTAGTTTATCAGCATTTACTTCTAGTCAATCTCCCTACCAGCCACTACCAAAGGTTCTGTGTTTTCCTGTATAATATATACATTTCCTCCCAATATATTAAAATCATCAGCATAACCCAGATGCTGAGATGTACCATTTAATTTCAAGCCATCCTGGTTTACCTGAACCCTCCTAATGGCATACTCTAAACCAAAGTCGAAAAGCAATGACGACAGAGCATCACTTCAGTTCATACATGGTTTTAAACACTTCTTCAAGTGTTTTCACAAATTACATACTGCAGAAATTAACAATGGTAGTGATTCAACCGAGAGTAAAGATGACAAAAATCACAATTTATAGCTGAATGAGTCACTCTTAGCAACAGGAAAAAGTGTCATCAGCAAAAAAGGCTCTTCAAAAAGCATCATTAATATACAGAAATAGTATGTAACAAACCCACTCAAAAGTAACCTAGATCTCATAATAATTAACCATTTAAAGCATAGCAGTTACTTTATGTACTACCAGGTTTAACATTAAAAAATTCTACATGGTGCTCCCATTGCATTTATGTGTTGTGTATTATCTCAGAAAAGACAGCGACTTTTAAATGTACAACACTAACAGATTGGTTTTGTATAACCATGGTGGAGACTGTTTACTGTGAGGTATGGACTTAGTCCTCATGTAAGACAGACATGTTTCGTCTTTAAAAGGTTAGGCATAATCGAGAACAGGAAACCATGCCAGTTTTGACACAAATATTTTACAAACTGTTGGAAATACTGACAGAGAAATCTCAACCATCAGCTTTCATAAACTACTGTATCAAATCCTGACATCAGCACCTTCAAAGTGGACAATTTAAGGAACAAGGGACTTCATCAGAACAACCAGCTATGCTGTAATGAGTACTGCTACAAAGCCTGTGCCACATGCCACACACAGCTTCATTACCACTGACATATGCCACTTACAAAAATGTCTATGAAGTACTTAAAAATCAGACACTGTGACATCCTTCCATAAGCCAGCATCGACAGATTATAATCAGCATCTTACAAACGCTCAGTTGCCTCTGTTCTTAATTTAGCACACCACACAAACACATGGGTGAGTGGCGATACAACTCCATACATTTGTAATCTCAACAATGGATAACCAAAAGTTAGCCTCAACCCCCAGTCACTTTACTCCTTGGGATAGAAACCTTGTACCAATTCTACAGAGGTGGGCAGTGTCCAGAACATCTGGAAGATGAAGAGAAAGAACTGCACATGCCAGGAATAAAACCCTGGGTTGTCCAGCCTATAGCCCAGTCATTATATTGACTGAGCTGTTCCATACTCTACCATCTCTTACAGTCCACCTGTGCACTATAATTAATTTTAAAAAAACTGTGCTGCTAACCATGATATCATATAAATCAAGCCTCCAAAGAGCCCCCCACCTCATTGTTCTCAGCTTTAAAAATATCTGGATAATATACTGGTGTCTGCATACAGATTGCTCTCTAAATTTTCCGGACCCCCCCCCCCCCCCACGAATTCGCCTAATAACTTTCTCACAATAAGACAGAACTTCACAAATCCTGATGTACTAACGAATATAATATGACCTACAAGACTCCAGCAATTTTCAGACCCAGCTGAAGCCAAAATGTGGGCTACAATTCTTATAATGAAATGATGATGACATTCTACAACTTAATTATGGAACACCTTCGCAACACATTGGCCAATGGCTATTAGGAAACGTAGTCATATGTGGTACATATGATAGACGTCGTAAAGACTTCACTCTTCGTTACATCCCCTTAGGTAAATCAATTAAGCAATGTGACATTGCATAAAAACATATTAATTATTAAATTAATGATTAACTCCGGTCAATGCAGTAAAATATGTTAACCCAACTTTAAAATCAACTAAAAACTCACGGGGCACGGAATACTGACCGTACCCAAATATAACTTACTTGATTACATTACGCACATTTTCTTGACTATGTGAACATTTGGAAGTGAAACGCAAATTTACAAAACTTAGTACACCACGACTTACACCGACCCACAAACCGCACTACACACTACCACACCTTCAACATCACTAACACGGAACGTGGATTACCAACCTGCTGTAATACTACTGTGAGGAAGCAAAGATGAAGTTGGCATTCTCGTATCATTAGTGTGCACAACTGTCATATGCAAAATATATTTTAAAAAGTGTTCCTTCACAAAACGTAATGTCATCTATAGTATTTATGATTTACGAAATCAACTGCGAATATGAAATATTCCTACTTCGGGTTGTGACATAATAAATAACTTGCAACCTGAGGAAGAGTTTTGAAGTCGTGTTCGCATGCGGACAGAATCCGAATCGGTATGGACACCCTGTTCTCACAAACTACAAACGTGTTCGAAATACGCCCTAGCTGAGCGTTCAAAAATTTATTACAACAGAAAAAAGAGGGTTCCCAAATGACCGAATCAATAGAACAGTACAGAATTCGCAGAAAACGTGTTGAAAAAACGAGCTCGGGCAGGATTCGTAACAAAAAAAATCTAGTTTATCCCTAAAGAAACAAAAAAAGAAATCTGAGAAAGCTTTCGAAACTTTGATCCATGTTTGAAGCGATGGAATAGTTCGGAGTTGCAATACTCGCAACACGTTCCTCAATAAACCTAATACTAGATCGAATGATGAAAAATGTTTTGTTCCAGAATATACTCTAGAAAAAAACGTTCAGAGCGTTTGCATTTATTTGGTAACTCCTTCCACACAACACACCATGACCGATCAATATCGAAATTTAGAAACATGAAATTCCAGAATTCCTTCTGGAATATCCTTGTGTAAAGAAACAATTGACATATTATTCTTCACCCATACAGCATCCTTGATGGAACGGCAAATACAGGGCAATGACCCAGCTATACTTATGACACATCTTGGATGTAACGGTCAAAGTTGGGAGAAAGTGTTCTGAATATGCAATAACATTTTTTACATCAGAAAATTCTTCTTAAAGCAAGTTTAATGTTAGAGGGTCGTCATCTTTAATTTCTCTTCCACAATTGCAGCTTTCCTTTGGAAGCCACCAACTTCTCTTCTAGGCCAATCACCGTGTGATCATGGATTAACGCAAAAAGAGAAACATACTACCTTGTGACAGTCATCTGACCACAATGATAAGGCAAATGCATGTAGTCAGAGTAGTACCAGAGTACATCTGGCTAAAAATCCTGTTGTTTAATGACCTTGTTTATGAAATTTGCAACCTGAAAGACCTCCTGTAATGTACAACTCCACCAACAGACTCCTGGAAGCAAGGTTCTATCAAGCACACAAAAACACATTTTCACCCGCAAAGTAACTTCCTTCACTCTCCTGCATTAAAAGCCTGGGCACTGGTGCACCGTCAGTGCAGAAACTGAAATAGTGACTCCAGGTTCGACCTCTTCCATTGAAAACAATGCCAAATTTTAAAAATCTTCCTCATTCTAGTAGTAGTCACTGGCCAGCAAAACAGAAATCACATTTGCTAAGAGCCATGCAACATCACATCACCTTTATGTTGTTCATTCCATGCACTGTCGAATGCTAACCCAACAGAATATATGTTCTTCCTTAGATGCTTTTAACAAACATTCCTACATGTTTCATTTCACAAGGGATCATCATCAGGCAACAAGTTATAAAATAATATTACATAAAGCCATTTACCTATTTTTTTTTTACATATAATTAATATCTCATGTGTGTTGTAAAGTAGTCAAAGTGGTAAAATGTAGAGTTCCTTGTAGATTAGTTGCATATATATTGGACATGGGACCTTGATATACATTATCTCCAGGGTAGCTTAACACCAGTCTGTAAGCATAAGATATGAGGTATTACATGTAAAAAAATTAGCTACTTTTATACAATATTAATTGATACTTGCTCCCTGATAATGACCTGTTGTGGAATGAAACATGCAGGAATGTTCAATGTTATAATGTACACATCTCAGACAGAATACTATGCATTTTGTTGGTTGAGTGTTATGAATTAATCACATCACCTGATGAATTAGAACACTTAAATCTACAACACCTTACAAAGTACACTTGTCTAAAAGGAAATTTCATATTATTGATGATAATAAAACCCACTTGTAATGGCATGTTGACCCACTTTGGGGTTGCCAACCCCTTCTTGAAAGAGACAGGTCAACTTTTGACAGCAATTGGCATTAGCATCAATACCCTCTGAAGCATCAAGCTAATCTAAATTATTCATTAATTCATATTATAATTACCAGATAAAGAATCTATGGAAAAATACAGCTCTGAAAGTTAATGTAGGTGGTAGCTATTGCTAAAGCTGCACTTTAGACCTGAACAGTTATGCTGGTAACTAAAAACAAGCATGAGACTTGTAACTTTATTCACCTGCTGTGTTATTTCCGGACCATGTAACGTTTTCTCACACAGGTCATAACATTCACCACTAACCACACAAACTAATTACTGCGACCTTGGGTGTGACCACAGAGAAGTCTTTCAGAAACTTACAACCATTCACTGGTTGAGAAATTTCCCACCTTTCATGGATCCCGAAGGGCACTACATTGCATTCAAACAATCCTGCCACTCACTGATCCGTGTTCTGCACCAAGTGAATGTTGTCCCTGTCCACACCATGAGTGACATAGTGGTAAGCTTCACTCATTCTTAACTCTGACACCAGATAGGAGTGGTTAACACCATGCCCTGGCTGCTGTATCTCCAGAAACGAACCCTGGTAGCCACTGAACAGGAGGCTGAATGGGCCCGAGAGACAGTCTGGACCTTTGACAAGGAAGTCTATTGCCCCCCAAGGAATCAAAACCTGCACCATCCAGCACATAGCCACTTGGATACCAACTACACACACACACACACACACACACACACACACACACAGTTGCTATAGTTGTTACAATACTGTATTTCCATTCATGCCTATGTCCACCAAGTAATTTCTTCCAGTCTCCCCAGTTACAATTCCATACAGGTTGCTTCTTACTCCCAACTCATTTGATAAACCTACGAGTAATAATATCCATTAAGGGTACAAATTTTGAACCTGCTCATTTTGGTCACTCCTCTAGCCTATCACTTCATCCTGGCTATTGTTAAATCAGCAGCTTGAAATAAACCATGAACATTTTCTTTCATGTCACATAATTCACTGAAAATCATCTGACTATAATCCATTGCTACTCAAATTCTGAAGCTGATCCAGTGTCGTAAGTTAAGGATTTAATTTTCTTACCATGTAACCATGCAGGTGTTGGTTCAGATGAACCGACTAAAAGGTCAAAGATGTAATAATGTGATATTTGGTCAGGGCTACTGCATATGTCAGAGGAGTAGTGATTAACAAGTATGAGACCATGACAAAATGATCATTAAAGAGGGAAAACTGCCTGCTCATGCCACTTCCTCCATCATGAATCTCCAATGAACTCATCAGGGACTGAACCTGGGGCTCCAGGATGACAACTGAGCATCTACCTGCCAGACCTGGAAATTACCTGAAACATAGCATACTGACATGCCATACATATGTGAAATCACAGGCTTATATACTACTTGCAGCAGAACAAAATTAAATGCCCTCAAATGTCAGGTCTGTGCCGACAAACACAGTATAAATATCAAGGTACAGTGATACATTCATTGTTGTATGTTGCCCTCAGAACAGTTAACCCGTTATGGTGTGCATTGGCTTCTGAGGAGTTCAAAATTAAGTCTTCTACCCTGACAATGTGATGAACACACATTCTGATATAAAACTGGGAACAATGTGCCAAAAACTACTGAAACACTGTTACTTTAGAATAAACCCTCTCTTGTCTTTGCCATAAAAAACAAACACAACCTGGCAACATTTGTATTAACTCTTCAACACCTCCTGTATATAAGCACATACAAAATTTCTTACTGAAAATCTAAGAAAGCAATTTTGTTCAGTCCACAGGCTCTGCATGTGTTGCTGTCCATCAGCTATTACTATTTCCAATAATGTCAATGGAGAGCACGTTTCTTCATCATAACATTTTCAGAATGGGTAATGAGCCACAAAGGTACTTATTTGGTCTCTACATTAAATGACACCCTCCTTCACACTCCAGAAGTCTGCAAGACAAAGTCTCAGGACAATCTCCATATATTTTGTTTCAACATACTGCAGTTAACGGTAGGTTTTTACTCAGTGGATTGAAATAAGGTTCTACAAGTGGCATCCTTCAACTCACATACAGGTGACACATCTATTAAACACGCTGCTCATTCCATATTGAAGTTCTGCTGGTGCAACAGAAGACACAACAGGCTGAAAGCTTCTTCTCATATCATGGTAAGTGTATTACTACTGTGCAGTTGATACTTAAACCTGCCCCACAAGTAAAAAATTGTACAGATTTTGCTCTTGTATATGAGTTAAAGAACCACATAAGCAAGCAACAATGGCAGAGAAGAATTCATGCCAAAGTTCAGAAACATGTCACATTCTATACTTGCTACCAACCCTTTACAAAAAAGCTTAAGTACCAGATGACACACTTGCAATATAAATGCAATGGTCTTTACACCGGCTACAACTTTTCAATTTGTAAGATGTGATGCTCTGCTGCTGCTGGGAGACAATGGCTTTCTTCCTTTTATCAACACTGTGTTCATGCATCCCCCCCCCCCCCCCCC
>Ga0268261_10001564_pt1 | contig 15871 bp, 17 predicted proteins | sample TergutNc150P1_FD_190353 | JGI IMG/M metagenome (GOLD analysis project Ga0268261, IMG submission 190353) | Nasutitermes corniger P1 segment gut microbial community from laboratory colony in Florida, USA - Nc150 P1 (SPAdes) (version 2) | ecosystem: Host-associated > Arthropoda: Insects >... | reverse complement strand
GTACAACTCTTGCCCATGTAGCCTCATAGAGCGCTTATCGCATTTTTCGAATCTTCAACAATATTCCCGGCAGCGCTGGATACCCCTATAATGATCTATCTCCTCGCACGGGAAGGTTCTGGCAGCCTTGACATCAGACGTTTCGCGCGCCTTCAAAGTACTAGGCCTTCTTGCCCTGTGTTGCGGTATATCCTTCCTCAAGAAAAGTCATATATATCATTATAATTTGTCGCAAACTGCCATATTTATATCACTACATCGTAGTAACAGATATTTATACTGCAACATTACACGTTTGTTCACACTTCGTGTTATCCATATAAGTTCAAAACCTCATGGGACAATGCGCATATCAGTTATACTATCAGTTAATGAAGTTTGATACAAGTTTGTTTTGAGATTGTGTTTAAAAATACCAGCCTTATTTCTTCTGAAAAAATATTTATCCAAACAGGATTATACTTTACTTGCTGATATAAATGGAAGTTGAAATTCATCAAATGCGTCGCATTCCAAGGAGTGTTAAAAATTTGTTGAGTGACGGGTACATATTAGGTCTACTCCGTTTCTGTACCTTTCTTTCTGTTTGTCTTTCTATCAGTCCACACATAAGAACTTGAAAGCAACCAAACAAACTATCGTAATGCATCATATAGGAAATATTTGCTCACCTTTGTCGCAATATTTAAGTGTAGATTAATAGTGCACACAGGATCTGAATTCATATTGTGGACTTGTGTGTTATTACACTATGTCATAATTTGCTACGTAGCAGCTGCCAGACTGCATGGTGCCAGTCTCCACAAGAATCCATAATGGATCTTCACATTTACAGAAACCTTACATATTTTGTAAAATAATAGACTATATATTTAGGCATGCGTACATGAATTTCGGAATCTGTATCAAATGTAACTTGCTTGACTTCTCACGGATAAAATGCAGAGGATCTTCTCAACCTACACTGCAAGCGGCCCTTATAAAATAGCATATAGCACAATGATTATATTCACATACTATTGTTCCTGGGACTCACGTACCACTGATGTGGTAATATATTAGTTATTTATATATGTATTTGTGTGCGTGTGATTACTGCAGTTGGTTATATAAGGCGCAACTTGCAACCGACCCACAAATGTTGTGAACATACGTTGTTCCTCTCCTATAAATTTCATGAATTTGAAAGTAATGAAAAGAAAGTGATGAATGTATAAGGAAACTTCTTAGTAACTATTAGTACTGGTCCATGATATTGCTTTATGTGTGTTTTACAGATCATCATCCTCATCACTGTTATTATCGTCATCATGATCGTGTTCAAAGACCTATTCTGCCAATTACAACTGAGTGAGCTGATATTACTGTGCACCTCAATTTAATGCAGTTGTTCCTATATGTATACATACAGGAAGCGAATGTGTAACTACCTCTTTTTTAACCTCGGCACTAATGTGAGTGGTTAAAATCATGTTCCGGCCACTTTACCTCAAGGGTAACAATCCTTAATACCCACTGAATGGTTGAGCCCTAGAGCTGGTATCTGTATTTGGAGGACAGATAAATTCTTGCAAATCCTGGGATTCAAACACTGGATTGCCCAACTCATAGTCTAGCCACTGTATTGACTATGCTAAGTCACCTCGACGATGTGCCCAATTAAATTAAATTTTGTCATAATATGTCTAGTGGAAAAGATGGTGGAAATGAATTGGAATTTATATCAGATGACAAACAAGCTCAGTAAAACTACAAAACACTTACCAAATTGCTTCTTGATGATTTTTAATGATGGTTTTAATACAGTCTTCTGGAGATAATTTATTTTCAGAAAGCAATCGGTCAGAACCTTCCCTATGTTCTTGGTCCTTCACACAGTGAGCAGTAGTGATGCTTGTGTCTCTGCACTGGTGCATGTTACAACATTCAGGGATCTGTGCTTCGCTTGGTATCTGAAATGACTCTCTATCTGTTGCATAAACTTGGCAGGCTCTGTAGTTAAATTCTTCAGACGTATGCTGTTCTTCTACGGTACTGAATGTGCTTTGTTCTGTCTGGCTCCTGTCAAAATGTTCCATATTGCTTAAATCTTCCAGTGACTTGCTCACAAATTTAAATTGGAGAGATGTGTATATCAACGTGCCAATCACGGCAGATGTAGAAGATGCAGCTTTAAGTGCAATCATCAATACAGGAATTGCTGTGTATATGTACACAGCTAGGTGTGCCGTGACAGACTTTTCATCAAATGGCGTCCAGCAGCTAAAAGGATATTTTTCTAATAACAATGATTCATATACATTGGATGCATTTGGATTCTTCTTGTATTTATGTTCAACACCTACTACGCTTTCCACAAAATGCAAAATGAATATGTCATATAAATCGGACAATAATAAACTTGTTGCTAAAATTAACACAAATAGTGATGTAAATTTGTATTTTTGCTGTGATTCTCTCAGAATTTCTGTTGTCATGCTACCATTTAGGTTTATTCTTTTGGTTGTCATGGACATGTCTAACTTGCATATCATCTTATATAATTCGTTCCAGTTTATGGAGGACACGATAATGTACATAACAACACCAATCAGAATGTGTGTAATAGTTTCTATAATGATTTGCAGGTCTTCATATGCCAAATATAGTTTCACAAATTGTGAAAGAAGTATTGGACAGTATAGGACATACAAAGTGATCTGGTATGCACGAAATAGCTTTAACTTACTTGGTGTGTTGCAGATTTTATCATAAGGAAAGAGACCAGCAAAGCAAAGCATTTTTAAAGTGAAATGCAGCACATTTTCATCACAGGAAGCATCTTGTTTCTGCTCTTTAAAATATCGTGTAGCAGTATTATTCACCATTGTTAAGAATTTGTTAAGCGTTGTGTATTAATTTCTTGTTGCTGTAGCACACTGCCTCAACTTGATGTTTCCTCATAAACTCAGAACTGAGGGTTGTGCTGTTTGACTATATTGTCTAACTGAATACTGCACGAACTGATGTAAACACTTGTAATTTCCTAACATTAAAGAAGAGCAGCAGTCATGGGAAATTGTTGGAGGTGGACAGAAGGAAAATTAAATATACATTTTAAAAACATTTTAAATTTCACAGCCACTGTTATTATATAACGTATAGATACTGGCTTTTAGTAACGCTCAGTTGTTAAGTTTTAATGTATTCACAAAACTCGTGTCCTTCTTGCAACAAATAATATTAACAATCCCAAAGAACTATTAAATTAAATGTAATGTTTTTCTATTGTGCATTTTTGTTCTGATGGAGAGATGTGAATAAGGAGGGGCTGTATAATTCATACTCCTTATTTACAGTGTAATCAACTCAAAAGAGCATAAGGTGGCCCTGACAGTAGCATGCATTAAAGGTTAAGAAATTTTCTTTTGGAAACCTGAAGGAAATTGAAAATTGATGAGGCCTAGGAACACAGGAGTGTAATTTTAAGTCAGATCAGAAGGAAGTACAGTTTAAGCATGTGAATTGAATTAATCTTACTGTACTTTTTATAACAAAACATCTGAATAGCAAATTATAAAATATATTTTTTTTATTGCGTGCACTTTTTTTCCTAATATGAGGCAAATTGTGGTGTATGGAGTCTAGATGAACACTGATTATTTGTTGAGGAGGGCAAGTCTCTTACCTGTAGGAAAATTGCCATCAAAACTGTGCAAATGTAGTTCATGTTATATTAGTAGTATATATTGAAGTTACATCATCCCACCGTGTTTTATGAAACCAGGTTAGTTATATGTTCCAAGTAACACAACATCCAAAATAGCTTTTCCTGTTTTATTCACAACAACATCTTTCAGCTTATCATCTTACCTTCATAAAGTAGCTGATTGATAACTGCATAAAAAGAACTGTTAGGAAGAGACCTCTCCTTTACATCTAATGTGTACAATGTCTATTAATAAAAATTATTTTCATTAAAAGAATAATAATAGTATATCGACTACTGTAGTTTAAAAAAATTGAATCTTTTCATAAATATTTTAGTCCATGTATTCTGTAGATCTAAGAAGAAAAATCTTTAGTGCTGTGTGAATGGTGTGGTGCAAATCAGACAGCATTTTAGACCAGTTAACAGAATGAAGACGAAATTTGTTATCGAATTAGATATGTACTAAATAAGTTACGTTATTATGTCATTGTATCCAGCCGCGGTCTACATGAAATTTGGGACAGAAATTATGGCAGGACTGTTTACAACACAAGGAGTCTTATTCTTTCTTTTGGGCGTGGCGACGTTTCAGAACATTCAGTTAGAAGCCAGGGAATCACCCAAAAGAAAGAACATTCACAACACGGCGAATGTTTGAAAACGAGATTACAAGCAAGTGTTTGTGTAAAAAATTATTCCTCAAATCGAAGTCGAGATACTGTTGTGAGTGTACTTTGTACTACAAGGACATTGTCCTTCATTACTGGCCGATCCCTAACAAAGTGACATCGTTTATAGGCAATAACCGTAGAGTATTGGAAGTGAATTTTCAGGAAAATGCGACCAAAGAGAGCCGAGATATTGCGGTGTTGTTATTTCCATGTAAAGTCCCATTTCTTATTGGCTGATCGCAACCAAGGTCGCGCCGTAAGTAGGAAATAAACGTATCGTTATAGGTGTGGAATTTCAGGAAATCCCTACAATAGAAACAGAGGTAGTACCTTACTGCGTACTTTATTCCGCAAGCAAAACTGGAAATTTTTGCCCTTGACGTAAGTAACTTATGTCATCCTCAAAATCTACAACACTTCTGGATTTTGTTTTAAAATTTCTAACTATTATTTAAGATGTTTATTATTCCTTTATTTGGAATAATAAAAATTTGTTTTATCATGTTAACTGTAAAGGAGGGACTTTTTCCATATAATTTTCCATTTGTGTTTTTGTGTTTCTACCTGATAATGGCGAGAAATAAAAGTTAGGAAAAATGTTTAGAAAAGTAATTAAGTAAAATTAAAGTGTTCTAGTGTTGCGTTTGTTTGGATTATATAATGAAATTGATTAACTAGCACTAAAAGATGAGGTTACCTAAATTACTGGGCAGTATCTAGAGTTTGGAGGGGTGTTTCTGAAAATACACATCTGGTATTCCGCATACATTCGTTAGAAGGAATGTTAAGTTTTGGTGCTTTTGATCATTAAGGGCTCTTTACCTGAAAAGAGTTGTATTTTCTCGGCTGTATGTCAGCTTCGATTGAAGCAATTTTCCAAAATACTTATATCTGGCGTATAATGTTCATGGGTCCGTGCAACATATTAATATTCTCTTGCTTATAATTCCATCTAAATACACAATTCACAGAGTTTATTTCTATCTGACACTGCTCTACATGTTTCGTGCGTTACCATCACCCATCGACAGGAGCACAAAACAACTTAATTACAGCATCTGTTAACCGTTACACTGTAAAAGATAGAGTTAAATTTACTGCTAAAGGGTAGTAGACTAGATTAAAATTACAATTGTTGAATAATGTATATTCTGCGGAAAATGCAATACGTTCTATAGAATAATGAATAATGTACGTACCCGTACTTTCGTCTGTTGCTATCTTGGAAGAGTCGGAACTGATGTGTTATAGGTGGCGTGCTGATCTGTTTTGCTTACGTCAGCAACCACATGAAAACAAAAACAGATCAACACGCCACCTATAACACATATCAGTTCCAAATCTTCCAGGGAAAGAGTCTCCATGTTTTCGGAATTTGCTGCTGGAATGAATTAAAAAAATATAGTCAGAAAGACTCACCTTGAAACACCAGAAGCGTCGTGAAGTATAGAAGCATTCTGTATTAGAGCTTCAGTATTATTTAGTATACAGTCTTTTTCACATAGCGCTACGTCGGTGTAAATCAGAATTTCGTTGATAATTATCTCGTTGTGAATGTGAATCTGTATGTGAATGTTGACTTAGTCGCGGTGTTAAGTTATATAGTTGAAATCATGCTTACTAGAGCGTCTTCCTGGAATACTGCAATTTACGTGTTCTAGTTCGCTAAAGTTTCTGGTATGTTGTACAAATGTCGTAACTGGGTCAAGCTGACATAATGAAACTGAGGCAAGACGATTATTACTTCCTACATCTTTCAACTAATAAAAATAAGGCAAGTGTTGTGAAACGGTTTTCGAATTCAAATCCAACCCAGTAATTTAAACCTGTAATTTTTGGTATTACAGCCTGCCTCTTTTTAAAACAGAATTTCGGGGTAAACGAATTGTTTAACCCTTATCCTGCTAACGTGGAGAATAGGGTGAGCCAAGAATGCAAGCAGATGGCAGATGGGATTTAACACGGCGTTTAAAGGGTTAAACCGAAATTTCTTTATCTCTAAATCTATGGTTGTTACAGTAAAATAAATTAACAAATATTTAGCATACATAGACATGTGAACACGGTTAACTAACGTAGATACAGCATAACAATATTAATAATAACCAACATGTAACATAATACCGTAATATTTGTACATAGAATTTAGTATTTACACAGTATAAAAAAGTATTGACTTGTTTCTCTGGCTTGAGCGATGTGTGTTGCGGTCTGAAGGCCGGATGTAGGGTTTATCGCTGAGCCAGCGACCTTTGCGTGCCTACTACAGGCCAAGTGGTCCTTGGTCGCCGCTATTTTGTTGGATCAGCAAGTTGAATCTGGCTGCTGCTTGTCTCGGAGTCTTGAATCTTTGCTGTTTAGTTTTTGCATGGCATTGCATATCTAGCGTAAGTGACACTGTCACAATGTTCCGAATAAGCTGCGGTTGTCGGATGCTCTGGTACGGGAACTGGATGAGTCGAGGACTGGGGTGTAGCGTCTTCCGGGGACTTATTTGTGCGTAGACAGCACGATGTAGAACATTGAAGTTTCGATCGGAGAGAAAAGTAGAAGACCAGCAGGATTGTGAAAGTACAGGAAACTGCGGCGATTATCAGGTGCCAGTGCGGCATGGTTTCCTGCGGAAATGTAGTTTTCAGGATGTGAATCAGGGTGTCTAAGTCGAAAGATTTTTGCGGTCGGGGTGTCGAGATTAGCATGTGTGACGCAGTGTAGTTCTGTAGAGTTCGCATTTCGCCGGAAGTAACTGAGCAAGTTGTGGCGTTGTGAATCAAACCTGCGCCGGAAAGTGTTCGAGTGTGTATTACCCATACGTTGTCCTGCCGACATCTAATAGTCACTTGACGCCGACTCGGAAAATGGTAGATCCACACTTCTCCATGCCGCAACAAGGTAGGTGTCTCATAGTGGAGCATCAGGCTCCTCTTGCATGGTCCGTCTTTATTGCACTCTGAAAGTACGACTTGGACTCACATGTATTTGATCGAACGTCATAAAGAGCTCTGCCGGGCATATCGAAATGCTTCCTGCCGCGCATTTTTGCACGTCGGCTGTTGTCATTAAGGTGTAATCTCTCTGACTGTATGATAAGCCAAAATAATTATACTCAAGCTGCTATTACGCAAAGGTGTCATTCGGTACCCGTGTAGGTAAGGAGATTATCCTGAACAGAGTAAAGTGTTGACTTTCAGTTTTTAACGAAACCTCTACAATTAACTTAGTACTGTGTGCGAAACCTACCGCGGTTACTTTAATTCATAATACGAGTGAATGTTATCAAATTTGGTACCATCAATGAGTTTATAGTTTTCGGGCAAACACAAAGAAATATTTCGCAAGATACTGTATAAAACATTTGGGCCTATATTTGTTATGGGCAATTTTCCTGACAGCGTGTATTGTACGGCCATTAGGAACTCATCGACCTGATGGGTTAGCTGTATTAAAGCGTCTTCCAACTCTCTGATCACTGTAAATAATGGGGTCTGATTAAACAAAGTCAAATTAAGCCACATGACATCTATAGTCAACTGTACATACCAGTTGTGTTACTGGATTAACTCGTTCTTTACAATAGAGGACATATTTGAATTTGCGTCTGTATTTATCCGCGTATTTTGTCCTAGCCCTTTAACGTATGTCAGTTGGTTTGCCAATGAATGAAAGATATCGGTTTCCTTAGATTTTAGCTCATTTATGGTTCCATGAAGCTGATTTAAATCTGACAAAGTCGCAGTTCCAAATAGATTTTTTTAGGATGGTTCCACCCAAATTCTACAAGCCTCGGCGCCGGTCTAGCCTAGGGAGTAAGTGCTGAAAATTTGATAGTCTCAGCGCTAGAGTGTTGATCAAGTTTCCGACTTGTTTCAATTCTGCAACAGGCGTAAATTCCTTCCTTTGTTTATCTACTGAGGTGAGGTCATTTCTGACTGCAATCGCGTCCTCATAGACTTGCGTATCTAAGTCAATCGCTACGCGCCAGGCATCGCTCGTGACTATGATGTTTTTTCTTTCACGAACAGCACACTTCTGTTTACTGGTAGTACCTGCACTTCGGTCGTCTCTACATTTAGGAAGCGTCCTGAAACATCGTGCTAAGTTTTCATTCAATGCTGTAACATGTGTTACGAAATATGTACAGGGACTGACGTCACTATTCCGAGAAAGCATTCTTCGTATGCGATGTGGTGACGGGGGAGTGGTCCTGCCTATCGTCAGTTCAGTCTGCTTCGAGGGGAATCGGAGGGGAATAAAAGTCGGATCGTTCCTCTCTGCTGTTTCCGTTTGGCTGACCGAAGGAGGGGTAGACGCTAGAGGCGAGGCTGCCGGACTGGAAGGCGGTGTGGGCGGGGGTCGCCTGTCAGCGAGTTATCGCTGGCCAATGGATAAGGGAAGATGGCTACGGGAGACGTATAAGTTCTTTGGTCTGGTCTAGACATCGCGTCTTGCTTCGGTCTCGCCTTTTGCCGTTATTTTGTTTCTTGAGTCGGGTCCCAGTCAGTAGCGCCATGATACGCCTTTAAACGGTTTAAGTGGACGAGAAACTTCCTTCCGTTCTGCCCCAATATTTCGTAATTCAGATCGGATAATTTTGCCGTGACCCGATACGGGCCCGTCCATGCGGGATAAAACTTTTTGACAACCCCGGCTTGCGAGCTGGGTTGTAGAGATAGACGTAACTGCCGACCTTAAAGCTGCGATGTTTTGATCGTGTATCATATCACTTCTTGTTCCCTACGTGCGACTTTCTGTTCGCTTTGGTTACTGCTTGGTAACCCTGCCTCAAGCGAGCTTTTAGAATTTCGATCAGCTGTTCGGGGCCTTGTGATGGCTTCGAAATTTTTGGTCTTAAGTTCTCGTTGGCAGGGGTGACCATTTCTCTGTCACGTAAGAGAAAGAAGGGACTATAGCCCGTGGTGGAGTGCGGCGTTGCGCGATACGCTAATAAGAAGTATGGCAGTTTTAAATCCCAATCCGTATGTGATTTGTTCACATAATGCGAGAGAGCGGTGTGAAGAGTCCTGTGGAGTCTTTCTACATGGCCGTTACTCTGGGGGTGATAGACGTACGGGATCTTTGAATCCCCAATATCATTCATGTTTCGTTAAAGAATAAAGGCATAGAAGCCTAACCTTGATCTGTTATCAATTTCGAACCGCTGCCGTAACGCGTAATTATCTGCGAGGTGTATACTCTAGCACAGGTCAATGCTGATTGGTCCTGAATGTGAAATATCTCCGCATATTTCGAAATATGGTTGACGAACGTCAACGGGGACCTATTCTTTCTTGGGGTCAGAGGATATGGTCCTGTAATTTCCATCGAAGTAATTTCGAATGGAGCTACTGGACTTCCGAGGTCGCCGAGAGGGGCATGTGTTTGCAGTTTCCCTTTCGCCGTTGACACGAGTCTCACTCTGACGTAATCCTCTACTGATTTACGCATTCCAGGCCACCAGAAATTTAGCGCAAGTAACTCGCAAGTGCGTTTCACGCAAGGGTGTGCTGCGTAAGCAGGATCATGATTTTCTCGTATCACCTTATTGATTAGTGCCCTGGGAACAAGCAACTAATTCTTATCGCGCCTCTGTCGTCTGTATATGAGTCCTGCGTCGTCATAAAAAAAATTCCAGTCGGCTGGTGTAACTTCCAGGTTTTAGTTCCTTGTAGAAGCGATCTTTACGTTGTTCGTTGAGTACCTCTTTAGGGCTCAATTTATTTTCGCTCGAAATGGTACCAACATGCCTGCTTGGGGCATCGATATGGGGTATTTTGCTCCCGCCTCGATATTCAACTATGAAATCGAGGTCTGACAGTCTCAGGGTCCAACGCAAAAGTATTGCGCTCGTGAATGAGAAGGTTTTCGTGTATGTAAGGGCTGCATGTTGCGTTCTAACCGTGAAACGCTTAGCGTAGAGATAACATCTGAAGTGTTTGGCGGCCCACACTTAAGCGAGTAGTTCAGCTTCCGACGCCGAATAAGCCTGATCGGATTTATGTAGCTGCCCACTTGCGTACGCGACTGGGCGTTCGAGCCTGTTTTGTACTTGTGACAATAGCCTCTGCCGGTACCTTTGACGCGTCAGTGGTCAATATAAACGGTAGATCGAAATTTGGGTAAGTTAATACTGGGGTAGTGCAGAGCGTTGCTTTTAACTCGTCAACCGCATCTTGCCGTCTAGGGTCCCAGTTGAATCCCTGTCCGTTCCGAGTTAGTTTAGTTAGTGGTTTCGCCGCTTCAGCGAATTTTGGCACGAGTCTGCGATAAAACGACGCAAGTCCTAAGAATGCCCTAATGTCTTTGGCGTTACTGGGGATCAAATAGTTCCTGACTGCGTCTACTTTATCCGAGGATGGGGAGACTCATTCTGACAACACGTAACCTAAATACTTCAATTGGGGTTGAGTGATCACGCTTTTCCCGGTGTGTAATTGGAGCTTGACACTTTCAAATCTCTCCAACACTCTTTCTAGCTTCTCCGCGTGTTTCTCCGCCGTTTTAGAGAAGAGTATAAGATCGTCGAGATAAATACAAAAATATGTGCCAACCAAGTCTTTTAGAACGACATCCACTAGTCTTGTGAAGTTTGCTGGTGAATTACTTAGACCGAATTGCAAGCGATTAAATTCGTAATGGCCGGATGGTACAGTAAAGCCTGTTAACTCATTGTATTCTTCAGAGATGTTAATTTGCCAAAATCGGGAGTAACAGTCTAACACGGAGAAGTATTTAGAGCCAAATAAGCTCGAGGTACTATCTTCTAGTCGAGCTAAAGGGTAGGGGTCAAACTTGGTGACTGCGTTCAGCGCGCGGAAGTCTACGCAAAATCTGACCTTCCGTTTTCCATCCAAACATTTTTGGGGACGAGTATCGCAGGAGCTGACCAAGGAGAATGGCTCTTTCGAATTACCCCTTTCTCAAACATGTCGTTAACTTGAGACGCTATTTCTCCGCGTAGTACGAAGGGGTCCTGTACTGGGGACGCCTTATTAGCGAAATTTCTTATGCCATTTTCAAAGACTCGCTGAAACTGCATACTCCCGGCCGGGCGCGCCATGATATTCACGAGCCCCACGGCTCAGCTGAGGCGAGGGGAGCGGTCAACCGCACAAAACGCAGAGCGATATGACGTCACGAGGCCGTAACAGGCCAAAGACCAGCAAACAAAGGAAAGTTGCGAGGGAGGGATTTGAACACTTCGCTAGAGTGTCCAACACGATTAAATCGGGAGGCAAGCCCCACAGATTCGCCTGGAAAGGGGAACCCTAGGGAACGTACCAGACGTTCACAAACCCCTGACCAGCCCTACCAAAAAACGAATGGGGAGTGTACGAAAAAACACGAATCCGTGAAATGAGCAAGAGGCGTGATTGAAGACAGCTCTCTCCACCTAAACGCCCCGGAAAACGCTGTCAGTAGTCATACGTTTTCCATTTCAATGGAACACGGCGCGCCCACTATATCAGTCAAAATAGATTGTACGTCAAGAAGCCTAATTTCGGACAAAGGCTGCACCATCTTGATACTGCAGTCCGGCGTGTCGAGAAGTGACGTACACGTTACCACCGTGGAAACTTATGGAGCGACGGGGGATGTCCTAGACATTACAGGGCAACAGTCACTTTTCGGATGAACGGGAGTTCATGCACTCCTTATTATGCACACTCCCTACCAAGGCAGCTGGCTTACTGGGCACCGATTATTTGGACAGACAAGGCGCCATACTAGATTTTGAGTGTGGTGAGCTATCGCTCACCGGCGTCGACAAGTTGCTCCGTGTGTGTAGCATACCAGTGAAGAGGCACCCGGAACTCACTATTTCCCGAGGGTAAAGCAGGCCGTAACCATTATCCCACAAAACAGGAAGCGCGGCGAATGGACGAACAGCTCGCAACCAGCCCCTACTGTGAAGCAACTCCCTCAAAAGAGAAAGTTTGGATTGTAAAGGCTGTGGAAAACGTCACGGTGCCACCCAGATGCCAGCAGATAATTGTAGGACGATTGGTTTCTGATGAAAAGCATAATTCCCCTCCTTTAGTCTGCATCGAACCAGCAAAAATCCCGATCGAAGGAATACTCCCTGCCCTCGAATTTCACGAGTTATGACAAAGACGAACGAACCCCCTCGTGTGACGTAATCGCATAGCAGAAATATGTCTAGAACGCGGAAGAGCCAGGCAATGGTTATGGTCGCCAACTTTAGCGATGAACAGTTAATTATCCCTAAGGCTACAGTTCTCGGCGTGGCCGAAGAAATAACTGAGGAACTTGTAGACAGAATTAACACAACGGACCAACCAATATCCGACCCATTGAACGACAAAAAGAGGAAAAAGAGAAATGAGCTTCTGTACAGGAAATTGCTGCATGGTAAGTTAGACAATCTGCCCGTGAAAGAGAGATAGCTAATGGATCCCGTACTACTGAAGTATGCTTTTTTATCCATGATGAAAAAATGAATTACTTTAAAAGGACGAACGTGATGGAACATGAAATACCGCTAAACGACACGTGACCGATTCGGAACCCCAATACAGAGTCCCCTATGCAGTGAAAGAGGAAATGCAGACGCAAGTGGAAAAACATGCTATACAGAGGCGTGATCCGGAAATGCCGATCCCCTTGGTAAGCCCCTGCAATATTGGTCCCTAAAAAGACCCTAGACGGGAAGCCGAAATTTAGGTTTTGCGTTGATTTACGAGCCCTAAATTCCGTCACGAAATTTGACTCCTACTCCCTCTCCGTAATTGAAGAAACGAGCTCCACGCTGTATGGCTCCAAATATTATAGCGTTATTGACTCTTTGCAAGGTTTTTGGCAAATAAACACACGGGAGGATCATAGAGAACGTACAGGCTTCACAGTCTCGTCGGGTCACAGCGAATTCAAGAAAGTACCTACTGGATTATCGAATAGTCCATCGACTTTTCAGCGACTCGTGGATATTGTCATGAAAAATTTAGTGGGCATTTACTGTTACGTTTATCTTCATGACTTTGTAATATTCTCCCAGACAGCGCAAGAACACGCGCAGGGACTGGAGAATATACTCCACCGCTTCGACAGGGTCAACCTGCAGCCAAACCCAAATAAGTGAGTAATCGCACAACCGCAAGTAAATTACCTAGGGTACGTGCTTTCCGAAAATGGAGTTTCAGCCTCACCTGATAAGGTAAAATCCGTGAAGGTTTGCCCCACTTCCAAGAACGTTAAAGACGTTCGCGCATTTTTGGTCCTAGTCTCATTCTATGGCAGGCTAGTAGAAGACTTCGCTACTATAGCGAAACCGCTTACGGAGTTGACAAAGAAGGGCCGACCGTTTTTTGGGGTTCTAGCCAACAGAAAGCCTTTCAGAGCATGATGGATAAATTGTGTACAACGCCCGTGTTGTCATACCCTAATTTTGAGTTACGGTTTATCCTCACTACTGATGCCTCAAAGATAAGTCGCCGCAATTTTGTCTCAAGAACAAAATGGCGTAGAGCGGCCTATCCCTTACGCAAGTAGGCAAATGAACAAGGCCGAGCAGGCCTATACGGCTTCCGAAGCCGAACTACTTGCGCTCGTGTGGGCAACAAAATACCTTCGTTGTTTCCTCTATTGAAACCAGTTTTTGGTCAGAACCGACAACGCAGCCCTGAACATATCTGCGAACTTTCGCAGATCCCAATTCCCGATTGATGCGATTAAGCCTTAGGTTTCCCAATTTGATTTCATTGTAGAACATAGGCCAGGGATCAAAATTAAAATGTCGACGCACTAAGCTGACATGTGGTCGCTATAATGCAAGACGGCCTCCCCAAGGAAGAAACCCTAGCTGAACAAAAAAAGACCCCTTTTGTAACACTTGAAAACTGGGAACCCACTCTAGCAAGTCTGTATATTTTTTGGACGACGACGGAGTCTTATATAAGAGCCGGTCCGATCATAAACATCAGTTAGTAGTGTCTAAAACTGTGGCGAAGATATTATTAAAGCAAATCATGACCCAGTCTACTTTGCACATCCGTGCACAAAGAGGACTGTTGACCTCATTTGCCTTAGTTACTGGTGGCCTGGCATGCGGAAGACAGTGGAAGTTTTCATAAGAAAGTGTGACTTACGTCAGAGGCGAAAGGAGGAAAGAGAGTTTGTGGCGCCGTTAGGAAAAAAGGAGGAACCTTCATCCCCTTTCGAAGTCACATCTATGGATATCAGGGGTCCGTAATTGGTCACACCGCGTAAAAAGAAGTACCTGTTGACCTTTATAGACCACTTTTCCAAATGGGTCGGATCCTAATCGATCTCCTACATCACGGCAGAGACCCGTGCAATACTGTACTCTTCAGATCCTTCCTCTGGCACAGGATCCACTTTATTAACAGACCAGGGCAGATCATTTATGTCCGCATTCTTAAAGGAAACTTGCAAAATATTGGAATCAGGAAAGTAAACACTTCGATCTATCATCCTTCCTCAAATTGCGTGCTCGAGAGGTGGCGCAAAAGTCTACATTCGAGACTATCTCACTTTATTGATGTCACGAATGCAAACTGGGACATCTAGTGCCATTTTTTTAAATGGCATACCGTTCGACGCCTAATACAACTACAGGCTTCAGTCCGTACTACTTACTTCATGGACGAGATATGGTGCTACCTAATAGCAAAGACTTGAAAGCTAAATTCCTAAAAGGAAATTCTAACCACGATTCCCGACAAGAAAACCCGAAATCTAGTCTAAGACTTGCCTATAAGTTAGCGAAGAAAGCTAACAAAAAGTCCCATTTGAAGAACAAACGGTCGTATGAGAGGAAAGCAAAATTAAGGAGCTTTCAAACAGTTGACATAGTCCACCTATATAACCCAGCCAAAAAGCCCGGGAAATGTTTTAAATTCCACAAATACTGGATTGGCCCGTTTCAAATTACCGCTTAACTCTCTTATTTGAACTATGAAATAATTAGCATGAACAACAAATCCAGGTTGTGCATGTTAACAGGCTAAATATAGCCTGTAACCCAGAAACTTGGAAACTGAAACAAAAACCGGAAAATAAAAAAATCCGAACGGAAAAGAAAATAGCTAAATCGGAAGAATTAGAGGAATACGAAGTACAAATTGGTTCCCGTCCTCTACTAAAAAACCCCAGGAAAGACTCAAAACTAGAACCCCGCCATGTCTAAATCCCGGTACCCCTGACTATCTACAACAAGCAGTTCATACGCCGTATTTCGAACGCTAAGATCCAAACTACGAACGGCCTAGAACACCGCGATCGAGGCGCGAACTACAGGCCGTACGGCCGGAGCCTCCCCTCACCCGTTCGCGAACCAGAGTCTCAACCCAGGACCGTAATGTAGCAGAGACTGGCGCTGTACTGCACGCGCGACATAGAACGCCGCCTACTTATGTTAAACACTCGTTCAATTGATTCGCAGCTCTTCACTCGCAGCCGTGCTTCACTGTTGAGATAACTGATAACAGTCAGCTAATCAGTACGACACTAGTCCAAGTAAGATTGACCTGCA
>Ga0268261_10001563_pt1 | contig 15872 bp, 7 predicted proteins | sample TergutNc150P1_FD_190353 | JGI IMG/M metagenome (GOLD analysis project Ga0268261, IMG submission 190353) | Nasutitermes corniger P1 segment gut microbial community from laboratory colony in Florida, USA - Nc150 P1 (SPAdes) (version 2) | ecosystem: Host-associated > Arthropoda: Insects > Digestive... | reverse complement strand
TTCTAAGTCCCGAACTGGAAGTCACGTGACGTACAGTTTCTATCATAATTCGAGTCGTTTTATTTTCCCCATATTTGTGGATTCTTGAAGTTTCTTTGTCTCACATCCATTACAATCAATCACGCCGCGTATATATTAACCAAAGGCACCAATACATTCGCTTAATTTGAAGTTATAATATGAATTAAAGTTCATTAATTTTCCGAGGCTCTGTGGCTTGTAGCCTTGCTTCCATGGATGGATGCTGCAAAAGGGTAGTTCTTTACTGCACCCGCATGTGGCCGAGCGCCTTAACGCGTGCTGGCAAAACTCTTCGGAAACAAACTATATTGGTTCGAATCCCAGTGTCAACGTATAATTTTTTTAGTATGTTTTATACTCACAAACACTCAATTAAATTATGCAGCAACACATCCATTATTTAATTATATGTTTTTCAAATACTATCTTTGCTCCATTGGCAGGGTTATAAATGCGAGTGACGCAGATATTTCTGTTGTTTTTCGTAATTCGTTTTTCTTTATTTACCTACACTCTTAGAGGGTTCGTGTTCGAATTGGACTAAAACTAGGCATGTGAATCTCGTTGTTGCTTGCGGGCCGTAGCGGGTAACGAGATCTGACATTGGGCTGCGTGATTTGAAACATTTACGAAAATGAATTGTTGTGCGTATGATGCATGTGGTGGGGTGGTATGGACTGAGGGTGGTTTCACTCTCGCCTTGTTTGAGGGGTGGGGTATGGGGAGTGAAGAACTCTTGGAACAGGTTTAGCTCAATTTTAGCTTTCGAAACAAGTTCATAATTCTTCTTCCGTTTGGCCTTCTAGTAGACAATAACACATTTTAAAAAATTTGCTCCTTTAAAAGTCCTCCTGGCTGGATTGATTATGGAGGTTAAGTCGTGAAGAGGTATTCGGCCTACACTCACTTATGGGTTAATGACCATATTGTCGCCGGCAGGGCAGTTTTCTTCCATGGATAATCCCCTACCCTCCGTTTTCATCTAGGACCAGCAGCAGGTATTGCGAATTATCCTAATGCATTTGTGTAAGACATATGATTTGGGTGACAAAAAATTGAAAGGAACTTGATTTAATTTAATGAGAAATCCTTTAGTAAAACTGTTCTAAAATCATACAAATTTTTTTATCAAGCAGTTTAGGCTTCTTTAAATAACATTCTTAAAACAAACCATTAAACAGGGGTAAGGATCAGTCCATCCATCATTATTTTTTATACAGCAAAGTACAGTTTAAAATAATCAATATAAGATCTTCATTACGTTTGATTTCATTATTATTAAAAATGCAAATTTCGGTTTTCATAACCACCATTACCAGTGTAGCCAATAAGACGTTTAAAAACGCACATTTTTTTAAAATGTGTTACTTTCTACTAGTAGGCCATACGGAAGAAGAATTATGATCTTGTTTCGAAACCTAAAATTGAGCTACACCTGTTCCAAGAGTTCTTCACTCCCCATACCCCACCCCTGAAACAAGGCGAGAGTGAATCCACCCTCAGTCCAGACTTCCCCAGCACACGAATCATACGCTCAACAATTCCTTTCCGTAAATGTTTCAAATCGTGTAGCCCAATGTCAGATCTTGTGACCCGCTACGGCCCGCAAGCAACAACGAGATTCACATGCCTAGTTTTAGTCCCATTCGAACACGAACCCTCTAAATCAGAATGTAGGTAAACAAAGAAAAAAGAATAACGGAAAAATAACAGAAATATCTGCGTCACTCGCATTTCTAACCCTGCCAATGGAGCAAAGACAATTTTTGAAACATAATTATGTAATGGATGTTACTGCATAATTTAATTGATTGTGATATAAAACATTAAAAAGAATTATATGCTGACACTGGGACTCGAACCAATATAGTTTGTTTCCGAAGTGTATTGCCAGCAGGCGTTAACGAGCTCAGCTACCTCCGGGTGCGGTAAAGAACTACCCTTTCGTAGTATCCATCCGTGGAAGCAAGGCTACAAGCCACACGCCTCCGAAAATTAATTACCTTTAATTCATATTATAACTTCAAATTAAGTGAATGTATTGGTGTCTTTGGTTAATATATACACGGCGTGATTGATTGTAATGAATGGCAGACAGAGAAATGTCAAGAATGCACAAATATGGAGAAAGTAAAACAACTCAAATTATGAAGGCAACTTTACCTCACGTGACTGCCGCTTGATTTTTGTTGAACAGTGTGTACCCTCTGTTCAACAAAAATCAAGCGGCCTGAAATTTTCTAAGTCCCGAATTGGAAGTCACGTGACGTACAGTTGCCATCATAATTCGAGTAGTTTCAGTATCCGCATGTTTGTGCATTCGTGGCGTTTCTCTGTCTTCCATTCATTACAAACAATCACGCCGCCTATATATTAACCAAAGACACCAATACATTCTCTCAGTTTGAAGTTAAAACATGAATTAAAAGTCATTAATTTTCCCAGGCGTGTGGCTTGCTAGCAATTCTTACACCATTGGATGTTGCGAAAGGGTGGCTGTTTGTCGTACACAGAGGTAGCCGAGCGCATTAACGCGTGATGGCAGTACTCTTCGGAAACAAACTATATTGGTTCGCGTCCCAGTGTCAGCATGTAATTTTTTCTTTTTGAAAATGTTTTATACTAACAAACACCCAATTAATTATGCAGTAACACTTCTATTATTTAAATAACTATTTAATTATGTGTTTCAAAAGTTATCTTTGCTCCACTGGCAGGGTTAGAAATGCGAGTGACGCAGATATTTCTGTTATTTTTCTGTAATTCTTTCTTCTTTGTTTACCGACATTCTGATTTAGAGGTTTCGTGTTCGAATGGGAATAAACGTAGGAATGATGAATCTCGTTGTTGCTTGAGGGCCGTAGCGGTTCACGAGATCTGATATTGGGCTGCACGATTTCAAACATTTACGGAAAGGAATTGTTGAGGATGTGAAGCATGTGCTGGGGAGGTCTGTACTGAGGGTGGTTTCACTCTCGACTTCTTTCAGGGGTGGGGTATGGGGAATGAAGAACTGTTGAAACAGGTGCAGCTCAATTTTAGCTTTCGAAACAAGTTCATAACTCTTTTTCCGTGTGGCTATCCAGTAGACAATAACATATTTTCAAAAATATGCGTTTTTAAAATTCTTACTGGCTACGATGATTATGGTGGTTATGAAAACCGAAATGCGCATTTTTAAATAATAATGAAATCAAAGGTAAAGAAGAGCTTATGTTGCCGCATGATCAAAATGATGGATCTACTGTGCCTTACCACTATTTAATTGTTTGTTGTAAGATTATTTATTTAAGAATATTATTTTAAAAAGCCTACATCGAGAGAAACTGTTATATGATTTTAGAACACTTTTACTATAGGGTTTCTCATTAAATTAAGTCAAGTTGCTTTCAAATTTCTGTCACTCGAATCATATGGCTTCCGCAACTGCATTATAATAATTAACTTTTGCCTGTGGACCAAGAGGGATATAATACCTGCTGATGGTCGTGGATGAAAACGGAGAGTAGGGTATTATCCGTGAACGAAAACTGACCTTCCGGCGACAGTATGGTCATTAACTCATATATGAGTGTAGGCCGAATCCGTCTTCACGACATAACCACCATAATCAGTATAGCCGATAAGTCTTTAAAAAACGCACATTTTTGAAAATGTGTTATTGACTACTAGAAAGCCACACGGATGAAAAATTATGACCTTGTTTTGAAAGCTAAAATTGAGCTGCACCTGTTCCAACAGTTCTTCACTCCCCATACCCACCCCTGAAACAAGGCAAGTGTGTAACCACCCTCAGTGCAGACCTCCCCAGCACACGCTTCATACGCTCAACAATTCCTTTCCGTAAATGTTTTAAATCGTGCAGCCCAGTGTCAGATCTCGTGACCCGCTACGGCCCGCAAGCAACATCGAGATTCACCATGCTTAGTTTTAGTCCCTTTCGCACACGAAACCTCTAAATCAGAATGTCGGTAAACAAAGAAAAATGAATTACGGAAAAATAAATATCTGCGTCACTCGCATTCTAACCCTGCCAATGGAGATAAGATAAATTTTGAAACATATAATAAATAAATGAATTAATTTTGGAATATGTTCGTACCATTTTTTTTGTCCAATTGTACCTCTGTTTCCTTACATATGTTGAAGTGTAGTTGTGCACACACTCTATCGTGTCTTTTTATGTACTGTTGTTATTATTATTATTTTTATTATTATTATGTCCTTTATTTTACGTACATGTTTATGAAGATACAAAATGTTTTCAGACGTCTTTGAGTACTACTGGTATTCGAGTTCTTCCTCGTAGTTTCAGAATCCCTTCCCCCTTTTCCATCACGCATACCAACTATTCATCTGCTAAATTCGTTTCTGCTACAAACTTGGTGTGCAAAAATGTTGACATCTTTAGAAAACGCACGACTTTCTAAGAACAGGTAATGCACTAATCTGTGACTCTCAAATGAACTTATCAACAAAGTACTTATTGACCCAGCACTTCAATTCTTTGTAAGAATGGTTTAACGCTAAATGAGATTCACTGGAAGTTCATAAAAGTTTATGAGGACTCTTCTTCTTTGTTTTCAACAAAAATGAAGAAATAGACTGCGGCGTTTGAACGTAGTCGTACCACTCTTGAAGTTGATCCACGTGAAGGACGTCCAAAAAGTGCAACAACACCAGAAATTATTGAACAAATGCACGATATGGTATTGGATGACCGGCGGATGAAACCTGAGACTATAGGCATTTCAAAAGGACGTGTAGGATATATTTTGCACGATGATTTAATATGAAAAAGCTTTGCGGAAGATGAGTGCCGCGCTTGCTCACAGCAGATCGAAAACTCACTTGCATGAAAATCTCTGAACAGTGCTTGGAGATTTTTTTAAAAAAAATTAACTAATTATGTGCGTCGCTTTATTACTATGGAAGAGACTTGGATTCACCATTACACATCAGAATCCAAACAGCAGTCAAAACAATAGGCGGAAGCCGGTTGGTCAGCGCCAAAGAAGACAAGTTCGGTTTCATCAGCAGGAAAGGTCATGGCATCGGTCTTTTGGGATGCTGAAGGCATTTTATTTATTGATTATCTCGAAAAAGGTAAAATAATAACCGGGTAATATTATTCCAATCTTTTTACCAGACTAGACGAAACCCTTCGTGAGAAAAGACCCGGTCTGGAAAAGAAAAAAAATTAATCTTTCATCAGGACAGTGCACCCGCCCACAAAAGCGTTTTGGCAATAGGAAAATTAAGGAATCTGCACTATGAATTGTTGGAACATCCACCATATTCCCCAGATCTGGGTCCCTCTGACTTCTTTCTGTTCCCAAAACTCAAACTCTTCCTCGCTGGTAAGCGTTTTTTTCGAATCATAAGGCGATTGCAGCTGTAAAGGGGTATTTTGCAGATCTCACGAAGAATCACTACAGGGACGGGATAATGGTGCTGGAAAATCTCTGGATTAAAATTATCAGTCCTAAGGGAGGTTATGTTGACAAATAAAAAGAATTTTAAAATTCTAATGTAGTATTTTTTTATTTTTAGGCCGACACCTTTTCAGAGCACCGTCGTATATGTTGTTTCAGAACCGCATTCTGATGAAGGACAGTCGAATCTCCCCGTGTATCTGCAGTAAGAAAGATTTTGGTTAAAAAACAATACGCACAAGCGTCTGTTTGCATGGCGCCACCTCAAAGCGGGACAGTATGTGGCACAGTCCGGTCTTCAGATGCATCAGTCCGAACCGCATTCCAGTAAAGAGAATAAAAAGAACATTTGTCAGGAACTTTGAAATGCAGGTGGATTTACCATCTCACTGAGTTAACCGTCCATCGTATTTAATAAACGTTTTGTAAACCATTACGGATATAATATCTGCAGACGTCAGGAAACAAGATTATCTGAACTATTTCATCATGAAAAGGAAAATGAGAGCGTGCTACAGAACTGACAAATTTCCAAAAAATTGTTTCTCAAACGTTGTGGAATATCAAAAACTTCCATAAATTTATCTGGATAAAGGCAATACTTGTATTTGGTAAAGATCGATATTTGGAAGTATGAAAATTTCTAATGTCGCGAGTTCGTTAAATTTCCATTCCATTTTATGAAAAGAATTTTATAAACGATAAGAGTCACTGAAACGATTAGGTTATTTGATAGCGCAAGTGCTGAGTGATTTTACTAATTTCGGAAAATAACAAATATGTAGATTATTGTGTGCAGAAGTCGTAAAAATATTAATTGTTAAAAAAGGAGAAAAATTTGTTTTCTGCAATAAGAAAGTCTGGAAATGGAGCAATGTTATTATTTTGAAGCTGAGTACTAAACAACTGCTAGCTCAGCATACCTCCTCCTGAAATTATACATCGCTGCCATATCCTTTGGTGCTTGCGTTTGCCTTCACTGAACCATTATTAAGGGGTGTAGCAATAACACACACTGTGCAGTCCTTGCCACACTTGACGCTCCGTACACAGTTGAACACAGTGCTGTGTGCAGGTGCTTTCTGTCTTCAAACTGCAATAACCGATGTGGAATATCTGAACTTGTAACGCCCTCTGTCCATAGGAAACACGTTGTCAATCTCCGCACATTGTAATTACCTAACATGTTGTGAATATTGTCCATGTGCTTCTATCACTGGATCTTGTAATAATTCAGAAGTTTATCAAACATGTGCACTACTATGGCCAGTTGGTGGATTAGGGCTGTGCTGATGCTACATTATGCGACGGTAATTTGCACGGTCTTCTGTTCATATCTTGGTACCGTCGTAACAAATAGATATGAAAATTTGCGAAGTCATACACCTAACTTGCCGAAACCGCAGCCTTTCCACCAATCATTTCTGAACGAACATAACGCCTGGGAAATTCATTATACATTGAGCCCACTCACAAATTTCGATATAAATATTTTGCCATAGCTATGGCCATGAATATGGCTAACATATGCGGCGTAATAAATACGGAAGGGATTTGAATGAAAAACCTGCAGGAATATTCTACTTAGCAAGACGAGCTGGAAGTAAAGAAGCTGCATTTTGCCAGCAGCACTGAGTTGGTTGAGACAGAAACTTGAAGAGAATGTGCATTACTATTGTAACTATCTAAGGAGCTATATATGGAAAATTCGTATTGTGCACACAGCATTGAAATGAGGTTTTACTCATACTATCCAAATAGCATACGGTTTCAAAGTACACTCCTTATATAACATTATATAACATATTTTCATAATAAGGAATTAAGGCTTTTTAAATCTATTCCTAAGTAACTTGTCAATGCTCAAGTGACCAGTCAGAAGTGCATATTTTTCATATCGAATTTCGCAAACTCGTACCATAAATATGGAAGGCATGTTAGAAACTCCTTCGCGCCCTTTAGCAAAGCACCACTTTCCCTGCCTCGTATTTGAAAAGAAATAAAAGATTGAGTAACATGCACTTGTGCGCATCTTGCCTACTGAATTTGATCAAAATGGGAAGAGAGTATATTAGTGGGAAATTATTTTTGAACTTTTAAGCTCATTAAAATAACTGGATATAAAACGTACCGTTACAGCAGATGCAAAGAAATTTGAACCGTTAAGAAAATAATAAATTTTCATCCGCGCAGAAGCTTACATGCACTGGGTAATGATAATCATTCGTTAGGTTAGAACACTTAATTGTACGTTTGAATAAAAAAATTAACCACCTTACAACTTTGTTAAATGGTAATGAAATTAATAACATGAATATGTTATTAATACTGTTATTAGATGCTTCAGGTGTCCATGTACGAATATACATTATTGCAAATTAAAAATTCATAATGCTGTCAGTAATTTGCTTTCTTTTATTATAACTATGCAACTTTTAAAGTATATTTAGACCCATGCCATCTTGTTTTATGATCACTCAGGGTTTATCTTTGTTTCTTAATTCGGAAGATGGTGGGTTGGGGTGGGGGCTCTCTACCAAACTGAAAGGCGTCGTGGCCAAAGAAGGACAATCAAAATTCTCAGTAACCGAAACCTAAAATTCTTTTGTGGACATATCAATTGTCTGTCCATACCGATGCACATTCGCGTACTCTCGCCAAATGGAAGATATGTGTAGTTCGGTCGACTATGTTTGGTTTCCCCTGTGAAACGGTCTGGATCGAACTTTGGCTCTTCTGGGAAGTAGGTTGCATCAAATTGGAGACCTAATACTGAGATATACGAGGTAAACCCCGGTACCGGCTGGAAGTGTTATTGTTAAATTTCCTGTAGTAGCCGGCAGTTCGTAGTCGCTGCAGCACATTCTTTCCAGAAACGAAAGTATCGGGAACTACCTCAGTGTCTCTGTGAGCATAGGAACAGATAGCAGAAATGTGAAATATGAAGAGAAGAGCGATTTTTTGGTACGGTATATGAGAAGTTATGAATCTTTGTTGTCACTGATCTTCCCGTATTATCCTCACCAAAATTCTTGAAACTTTCCACCGGTCAGTAACAGGTTAGTTCTCACATCAAACCATAAACGGAGACGAAACAATTATCGACTCTACAACATAATTAAAAATCGTCATTGCTTTGCATTGTGTCACTAACGAACTTGGAATTCTAATCCCCTGGATACTGTGTGATATTACGTAACCACTTGACGGTGAATGTGACTACACTGGAGACACCAGAATTGAGGTACAATTGTGGGAAGTGGTAGACAGTAGGTGCCTTCAATTCTCCATTATTTAGATACGTTTTATATTTCTAGAATTAAATTAGATTCCGAAGCTTAATTTTCCAGTTCATTTTATATCAATACTGGTATTGTGGCGACTTACAAATCAGCAGGCTCTTTGCAGGCACTCAGCCGGTTCCTTACCGCTCGTGTCCACCAGGTAGAACATCATGTTTGTTTTACGAGAAGTAAATACTGAGGCCAATTTTGTTCTGAGATGGCGCCAAAATTGACCTTTTAAGGCAAGCAGGCTATTACATATTGGGTAAAACTTGTTTTCAAACGAAAATATTCGATCCATGAATTTCTGAAAATCCTTCTCCAGATGATTTTTCACCAGCTCCAAGTCACGGATCAACAAACTGGGCTTATCGAACGAGAAAATTCCCACATAGGGTTTGTCACTGTGTTCGTTATAGATTCCCAGCAGGTGTTCTGCTATAGTTGTCTTCAGCAACACACAGTCCTTAGGATTGCCTAAAAACGGTGTTGGTTTTACGTAAGAGATACCGAGTTTCTGCCAGATGTGAAGTTCCGAGTGACATAAAATACAAGCCAATGAAGATGGCAGGAATAACGGAGATCGATAGAATGTTAGGGACTGTAAGAACAACAACATTGTTAGGAAGGAACAGGGGTATTTGTTGATAATGTGTTGTACATTGTTTGTAAAATTTCGCGTTAATAAGTCAATGTAAATTTGCCGAATCGTTACTGTGGACTGTTTTTGTAAGTGTGTTTTGTTTTCTATATGAAGTTCTGATTATTTCGCTTTTCAGTATAACATGAAAGTTTTTTCGAAATTTTATTCCTCAGTAAAATTTCAATAAATTAAAATTACTTAACGTAAACCACTAAACTCCTTCGCACTACAGTAGCAGTGAAGAACTGATGGATTTTTATGTGGGGTGCCAAGCAAATTATTGAAACATCATGGTGTCTAGAAACAAGCTGTCCTTGAATATTGCGCACTGCAGCATCTAAGGTCCTTGTAGTTTTTTTCATAGCCGTGAGTTTTTTTTGTCAAATCAACACAACACATTCAAGCACTAACCGGTTCCTCAGCGTGATTTAAGCCCGTAGCAATCAAACTTTTTCGGACATACCCTTAAGACGTACCGCACGACGGGACTGGACGATGAGTATTTTGTTACTGAAATGTAATCAGGGACTGTAATACGAAAATATTTTAAGTTTATAGTAAGTTCTTTTGAATTACTTACAAGCAGGAAGTCAGAGGTGGAAATTTCAACAGATGACTTGTGAAGGCAGCACATCGTCTGTTGCCGCTGAAGATGCCGTACCATCATACAAAACGACGGTAGGTGTTATCGGTCGTTAAGGTGCGCATTGCAGAACACTTCAATCTGAGTGCCCTAAATGTACAAGCTTGATATTGTTAGCTGCATTCACTTCCGTTAATACATCTGTAATATTCTACCGGAAGTTGCATTAACAAACATTTGGATAAGTTTAAGGTATATTGTCATCTTCGTTTTCCTAAGACTTTTCGCAGCGTAGATATCTTAGTTAACATATCGCTCCATTTTGTAAGGGTCAACCAGTTCTTGAACTGCTTGACCCCTGATATAAGGCCATCAGTTCGCCTCGAAATATCGATAAATAACTATCGCTCTAAGATACGTAACATTTTGGAAAAGAAAATACCTGAATTCTTTCTCCATATTGGAAACCACAAATGAAGCTACCACAAAGATTTTACATTAAACTACAGCTGTTAAAAGTTCATACTTGTTTATTTATTTATTTATTTTTTTTTACGTTTTAATGTTCCTCCTAATTATGTCTATGTAATATTTTATATTAATTATGAAGCATTTGAAAGTTATTAATTTACAAACAATACCAGAAGGACAGAAATTTTTAACCCAGAATATGTAGACTCCCACAAAATACATTTGGTTGTGTTTGTTGCAGCTTTTTTTTTACTTAGACTCTTAACGTTGACAGTCTAACCTTGACCATCAGCTGCACTGACAGTAAAACAGCGGCTTGATATCAGACATGATTACTTCACAAATTACGTAATTTTCTGAGTTTCATAAAACGAGTTTATTCTTTTTTAAAAGAAATGTAATGTTTCGGCTTTTTATGGTTTTTATAATGGTGAGGACGATGGAGGTTATATAGCGCCGGGGCACCAAATATAATTAGTGGGTTTCTGTTTGATTATACTCAGCAGTTCTATACAAATTTTTATTAACAAAACAGCTCAGCCATAACCCCTAACTGTACGGCACATTCAGACCACTTACTTTGGAACATCAGCGTGATTGAGGATGTATGTTGTAAAGTATTCTTTTTCCTGTTAAATCCATTTTATATCGGCCAGACAGCCATTTCCTAATTCAGCACCACATATCAAATATTGAGCCCCGTCAATTAGCATATTTCAGAGAAAGACGCTAATAAAAATTGAAAGAAGAAGTGTGTGTGTGTGTGTGTGTGTGTGTGTATGTATATGTATATGTATATATATTTATAATATATATATAAACTAAATTGATTTTTTTATTTTCACTGAAACTTTTGTATATTAAAGCAGTTGTAATATTTTTATGTTTATAATACAAATTCTTCTTCTACCAAGGGATTCTAATGTCGGTACGTGTTAGGCTTTCTGGATGTTAAACGCTTGAACTCACTAGGATTTTCATCCACTAGGGCTCTTTAGCACTAGACAGTAAGAAACTCTTCTGTCATTGTGATGTTAGTGACACTGCGATGTTTATATATATATATATATATATATGTATATATATATAACTGATGATACCTACACCTTGTCGTGGTGGAGATGCTTATGATTTCCAGTAATCCTGAGAGCTAAGCCGACGGTAGGAGAGATACCAGTAGGATCTCCCAAGCCGGATAGGTCAAGGGTGTTGGATCCAGACGAAGAGAGATACCTTGAAGCAGGGAACTTTGATAAAATTCCTCAGATGCCGGACGCAACGTCATCAGTAACGACTTGAAGCGCAGAGCAAATGATGCTTGAGATCGTTCAAGATTGTACAGCAACAGGCGTGACCAGAGTGGTTTAAACGTCTGCAGTACTGCGATGTGGAAAGCAAATGGAAAAACTAACACATTGTTACTTTTTCTGGATAGGCTCTTTCCAAAAACAGAGATATATTTGCGAGATGCTTGATCTGGAGACAAAACAATCTGCAGGTAAACTACACCACCACACGTATCTCCCAGGTGCGGGGGAGTGTTTCTAAGTGAAATATCCAACAGCTGGAGCTAGTGCAAGAAGGACTGCAAAGAAAAGAAAAGGCAACCACACAGCGACAGGATTGGAACGTGGAATGTGAGAAGCTTGCATGAAAGAGCCAAATTGGAAAATTTGTAAAAAGGAAGTGCAGAAGAACGAGATGTCTCTCCTAGGTGACAGTGAAGTACGATGGTAAGGACAAGGTGAAATAAGAATTGGTGATTATACAGTGTATTATTCTGGGGCTGAACTGGCTGAAAAACGTGTTGCAATAGTGGCGCGTGGAAGTGTAGTGAAGTGTCGTTAAGTTTGTTTATAATGACAATCATTGCTATTAAATTACAGGTAGAGCCGATATTTTGATGATGCAAGTGTTTACTCCATCGTCGGAGCATGAAGATGATGAAGTGGAAGAGTTGTGTGACATAAATGAAGAAGTGCTCGAAGAAAATGGATTGGGTGACATAAACACAATCATAATGGGGGGCTGAAATAGTGTTGCTGGATATCAATCATATAGGAACAGTGCTGGACCACATGGCCTAGGAAGAAAAAATCGCAGATTTAAATTGCTTATTAAGTTTTGTAAAAGAAATGGACTGAACCTTACCAACACAAGATTCAGGAAGCGTAAGAGAAGACTGTGCTCATGGAAGGCACAGGATCTCGGAGTCGACATCAGTTGGACTACTTACTTGTCAAACATCGATTCATAAACAGTGTGAGGGCTGTGCAGACAGTGCCTGGGGCAGATGTTGACTCTAACTTCAACTTAGTAGTTGCCAAAATCCGCATCAAATTGAAGAAAATTATAAGGTTCCAAAAGAAGACCACAATGGGATTTGGAGAATTATATACTCAACGACAAAGAGTGCGGGATACTCTAGAAGAGAAAATTGGTGAAATGGGATGTAACAGTGGGGATGTCGAAGTGCAGTGGAACAATATAGAGAATGTGTGTTAGATACTGTCAGTGATCTGGTTGGGAAAGTCGAGAAGAGAGCAAGAAAACCGTGGATTACACAGGAAATGATCAGTAAAATGAATGAAAGAAGAAAATGGAAGAATGTGAACACTGAAGAAGGCAGGAAGAAATACAGTACGCCGATGAACGAAATGGAAAGAGCCACAGATAATGCCGAAAAAAATATATTGAAAACATACGCAACTACAGTATGGAATTTCAAAAAACAGGACGTTTTGATTTGATGTACATGAAGACAAAAGAACTTGGCTGGAAGAAGAACCAAGGGATTTAAAATAATGGCATCGAAGTTTTATAAAAGAATAGAATAGTAGAGCAAAGACAAGTGCTGAAAATTTGGGAGAATTATATTACAGAACTATACGATCGAGCTAATCGACCGCAAACACTAGAAGTCGAACCTGAAGAGGAAGTAGATACAGAAAAGAAAGGCCCATATATTTTTCGAATTGAAGAAGAAAAAGCCATCAAGGAACTGAGGAATTAGAAGGCTACAGGAAATGATGATGATGTACCTGGAGATGTGCTCAAATTATTGGGAGGTGTTGATTTGAAAATAATGACGAAATTGATAAACACAATTTATGAAGCTGGAGAGTGGCCTAAGGACTTCACGGAATTTAAAATGATTGCGTTAAAGTATAAGCCACAAGAAACAAAATGCAACGACCATCGCACAGTGAGCCTTATCGCTCGTACAACAAAGATAGTAACAAAGATACTTACAAGAAAGATTGAAAAGAAAATTGAGGGTGTACTTGGAGAAGTTGAGTTTGGGTTTAGAAGGTGAAAGTGAACTAGGGATGCGATTTGAATGCTAAGAATAATATGAGAACGAAACTTGGATATAGATGAGAAACTATGTGCTTGCTTCATAGACTGGCAGAAGGCATTTGACGAAGTCACCTGGACCAAATTAATGTACATCTTATAGGGACCTGGTATTGACTGGCGTGAAAGACGAATGTTTAGCAACTTGTACATGGCCCAGTGTCTTAAAGTACGAATGAACCGAGGGCAGACATGAAGACATGAGACTTCAAAATAGGCGGGCAAATAATTCGCACTCTGAAATATGCAGATGACCTGGTGTTACTGCCTAAGGAAGAAAAAGTGCTACAGGACATGTTTGATAAACTAATTCAAATTGGAGTATAATATTGAATGGAAATGAATGTGGAAAAAACAAAAATAATGAGAATTTCAAAAAATCTATTCCCAGTAACACGATGATAGACCAAAAAAAAACTAGAAAATGTGGAATCTTTTTAATATTTGGGTAGCATTTTAACAAATTACGGAAGATGACCTTGTGAAATTAAATGTAGAATTGCTATGGCTAAAGCTGCAATCAACAAGAAGAGGGCTCTTTTTACTAGCACATTGGACTTGGAATTGAGGAAGAAACTAGTGAACTTCTACATTTGGAGCATAGCTTTATATGGTGCTGAAACTTGAACGCTTCGAGCAGTAGATGAGAAACACCTGGAAAGTTTTGAAATGTGGTGCTGGAGAAGGATGGAAAAGTTTGATTAATCATGTGAGAAATGAATATGTATTACTTAGAGTCAAGGAGCAGAGGATTATCGTACGTGAAGTAAGTAAACGGAAGACTTACTGGAGTTGTCACATTTTGCTTACAAACTGCCTTCTACAACGGGTTATTTAAGGAAAAATAAAAGGGGATAGACGTGACAGGAAGACAAGGAAAAGACATAGGATGCTACTGGATGACCTTAAGGAAAGGAGAGAATACTCTCATTTGAAGGAGGAAGCTCTGAATAGCACTATGTGGAGAGCTCGCTTTGGGAAAGGCTTTGGACCCCCGCCCCCGGCCCATCAAACGTAACTTATAATTGTCACTTCAGATGACTTGAAGCTATTAGGAAGCAGGGTACATGCAGCGTATAGCCGTGAACAACAAATTAATTTGGTCTGTAGAAGGCTGCATCGCGTATTTTCGCTAGAGTACATTCTGGTATTGAACTCAGACTAGACACTCAAACACACGGCCAAAAATTGTACATGACACACAGTGCCAGAGAGGTTACAAGTTAAATCTGGACAGGTCGATACTGTACACTCAAAATTTGGGCATAAGGTGTGACAAATCAACGACAGCGAAAGTAACAAAAAATAAAAGGAAACACACACACACACACAATCTATATTAAGCAAGACATATTCACCAACCTGAACAATTATAGAAAAAAAAAACTTCCGAGTAACAGTGATTGTATAAAAAGAAGCGACATACAGACATACAAATATGTACAGCAGGATGAATTTCATTAACTCACCAACGTCAGGCTCAGGTAAATTTGGCAATCCTGGTTGATGTGTCAGTATTGCTCTGCTTACGAAGTAGCTGTAGTTGCATGAGTACCTCAGAAGGCCCGTAATGTTTGCGAGCCTCGTGCTGAGGTTTGGCACACAAAATGGGTGGGGGCTTTTGAATGTAACCCTGCTATACATAAACAAAGGCATAACATAAATGGTCCCTCAGTAAGAGAAGACTCAATACAACCTCCTTGTTTTCTCGCGCCCGCTCATGATATTGTTCCAACACAATGAAGGAGAAAAACGAAAAAATGAGACACTTCTAGCGAATCTGGGCTAGGTTGCAAGTTTCCTAAAATTCTACCAAACCCACCATCAATAAATATTCTCTTTGCTAATTGCAAATGGTATTCCGTTTTAAATTTATGTACTTTTTCAGAAAACACCTGCTCTTGCGGGATCTTTATTCACAATTCCAGTTCCTTTGTGCTCACACGTGTTCACTCTGCATTCATTTTAGTTATGGGTTCTTTATATATTCATTCATTTAGTAGTCTGTCTTACGACAGGTCCAAAGCCTCTTCCAAAGCGAGCTCTCCACATAGTGCGATCCAGAGCTTCCTCTTTCA
>Ga0268261_10001562_pt1 | contig 15882 bp, 11 predicted proteins | sample TergutNc150P1_FD_190353 | JGI IMG/M metagenome (GOLD analysis project Ga0268261, IMG submission 190353) | Nasutitermes corniger P1 segment gut microbial community from laboratory colony in Florida, USA - Nc150 P1 (SPAdes) (version 2) | ecosystem: Host-associated > Arthropoda: Insects >... | reverse complement strand
TAAATTCACAATCCCTTGTTCAATTCTTTCTGCTCTTGTTAAAGCGAATAAGTTAATGAAAGTTGGTGCTGGTGGATCAATCTTATTCTCAACACCATCAAGACCAGCATGTAGAATCGCAGCTAGTGCTAAGTAAGGATTTGCGGCAACATCAACCGAACGAATCTCAGTTCTTGTACCAGGACCTCTCGTTCCAGGAATACGAATGAAAGTAGATCTGTTTTCAGTAGACCAAGCCACATAACACGGTGCTTCAAAACCAGGAGTTAAACGTTTGTAAGAGTTCACAATTGGATTGGTAATTGCGGTTAAACCACGTGCATGTTTAATAATACCACCCATCCAATATAAGGCAGTTTGAGATAATTCTAAATCAGCACTTGGATCATAGAAGGCATTTACTCCATCACCCTTAGATAATGAACAGTTCACATGCATCCCATTACCTGCTTTATTCGCAAATGGTTTAGGCATAAACGATGCGAATAAGTTATGTTTACGCGCCACACTCTTAACCACATGACGATAAATTTGTAGATTGTCACATCCAGTTAATACATCCGCATATTTAAAGTTGATTTCATATTGACCTGGTCCAACTTCATGATGGGCAGCTTCAATTTCAAATCCGATATCTTCTAATGTTAAGATGATATCTCTTAAACAATCACTTGCCATTTCATAAGACGTTAAATCAAAGTATGATTCTTGATCGTTAACCTCTCTTGTTGGTTTACCATTCTCATCCATTTTTAATAAATAGAATTCAGGTTCTACCCCAATATTAAATGTTTCAAAACCTAGACCATTCATCTTTTCAATAGCCTTCTTTAAAATATAACGTGGATCTCCTTCAAATGGTGTTCCATCTGTTTTATATACATCACAAATTAAAGATGCTACTTTTAATCCTTTAGCATTTAAATCTAAAAACCTTAAAGTTGAAAAATCAGGTTTTAAGAACATGTCTGCTTCCATAATACGAACGAATCCTTCAATTGATGATCCATCAAACATGACTTGTCCTTCACATACCGCATCTATTTGAGAAACTGGTACCTCAACACTTTTTAATCTTCCAAATAAGTCAGTAAACAATAAACGGATAAACTTAACGTCTTTTTCTTGAATTTGACTTCTAAATGTTTCTATATTACTCATAACAAACCCCCTATAAAATATATTGCTTATTTTACACTATTTTACATGAGATTTCTATCTTAATACAATAAAGGTTTTAGCTAGTTTAACCTAACTAAAACCTATCCATACATCATCTTTAGACACATTGAATGTCTTAATAAAATTTCCATCTTCTCTATATTCTATGACTTTTTCATCATCGGCATTTATGACAGTGATCGGCACCGGTTTACTATTGAAATTCAAGTAGTATAACTCTACCTTACCAGTCACTTTATTAAAGACATACTTATTTACATATACTTTGTAATGGGCATTGTAATTGAAGTGTAATGTCACATAAACAGAATCTTCATAATAAGTCACATTACCAAAACTATCACGATGGTAATCTTCAACAATCTTACTCGTTTCCGTATTTAAAACAGATCCTGCTTTTAAATCTAAGGAATTACTGTAGTAATAATACGTTAATTTCTTTGTATTTTTATCATAAGAAATAATTGGTTTAAAAGCATTTGCTATCTTTGGATTATGATAATTAGCTTTAATTAAATAAGACATTGTAATCACGTTATTCTCTTCTTTAATAGAAGATATTTTAAAATTATTAGAATCAAAATACTCATAAGTCGTTGCCTCTTGTGCAGTCACCGTTTCTTTAGTTAAGACCTCTTCTTTTGATTGTACTTCAACAATTGTCTTAGGTGGACTAACATTAGGATATTCTTGTGTTTTATTTGTCTTAGATGTATAGACAAATCGATTAACTAAGTGATACTTACCATCACTTTTAAGAATTGATAACTCTTCAATTGCACCCTTTTGGATATTACCATTTACATAGAAAATCTTTAAACAATACTGTTGGTTATTTTCAATATATTCTTTTGTTTTAGTTGATAGAATATTATTTTTATAAACATACTTCTCTGCATTATTTAAGACACGTGTTTGGGCATTTTTATAAGTATATTGATAATTAGATACCACTTGTTTCTTGGTATTATAAGTTGTTCTAGTATATTTAGATCCCTTATTTATTTGACCATTGACATAAGTAGTGACACTTTTTATATAATAAGCATTAGATGATTTATAATTATAAGTTTGATTGGTATGCTTAGTAATTACTTGATCTTTATTATATGAAGTCACATCCTTAGTTAATAAACGTTTAGATTTATCATAGGTTGATACCTCAAAAGACTTAACCTTATTCTTAGAATAATACTTTGTAACTTCTTTTTTCTTAACGATGTTAGTACCCTTAAACTTAGTCTTTACGATAGAATCTTTAGTTGCGGCTTGTATCTCATTAGTAAAGAGTGACTTATCTTGATTAGACACGCTTAAAAAAGGTTGCATGCTTGAAAAAGCAATCAACAATCCCGCAACTTCTAATTTATGTAAAAGTCTATAATGTTTAATGGTAATCACCTCTAACTATATTATACCAATCACTTATTAAAATCCCTTTAAATATTATAAAAAAACTATGGAATTTTACTTCCATAGTTAAATATTATTATAAATCATACCAAGAATGACCATAATCATAGTCCACATCTAAGTGTACTTTAAGCTTATAAGCATCTTCCATAGCTTTTTTAATGGTTGGTATAACTGCTTCTACTTGATCAGATTTAACTTCAAAGATTAGTTCATCGTGTACTTGTAGTAACATTTTAATATCATAGTTATCACTTTGTAATTGATTGTATACCTTTACCATCGCAAGCTTCATAATATCAGCTGCAGAACCTTGTATCGGTGTATTCATTGCTTGACGATTCGCATTCTCTCTAATTCTAAAGTTGTTTGAATTGATATCTTTAATATATCTTACACGATTTAAAATCGTATGAGTTGCACCAGTTTTCTTAGCATCTTCAACTAAACCATTTAAATAATCATGGATTGAAGGATACGCTTGATAGAACTTTTTAATAAAGCTATCTGCTTCTTCAACAGGAATGTTTAATTGTTTCGCTAGACCAAAAGCACTTAAACCATAGATAATCCCAAAGTTTGTAGCCTTAGCGTTATCTCTTTCTTGTTTAGTAATATCTTTAATATCTTTATCTAATACTTTACTAGCAGTTAAGGCATGAATATCTTCATTGTCTTGATAAGACTTTACAAAGACTGGATCATTTGATAAAGATGCTAATACTCTTAATTCAATTTGCGAATAGTCAAATGATAATAAGGTATATCCCTCTTTCGCAACAAATATCTTTTTAACCTGTTTTTGTACATCACTTTTAGTGGCGATGTTTTGTAGGTTTGGATCGGCACTAGACAACCTACCTGTTGCGGTAAAGGCTTGACGATAAATGGTATGAACACGACCATCTTCTTTAATATATGGTGGCATACTTTGTAAGTAAGTTGATAATAACTTCTTGTAGGTACGATATTCTAATATTAAAGGAATAATTGGATGAGCATCATATAACTCATTTAAGATATCAACACTAGTTGAGAACTTCTTAGCCTTAGGATTAGGATAAGGAATATTCAATGTTTCAAATAAGACAGTAGCTAGTTGACCAGGTGAATTCACATTGAAATCTTCATCTGGTACATAAGATTTAATTTTACTTTCTAAATCAGTAACTTTAGTATCAAAATCTTTTGTTTGAATCTCTAATTCATTTTTATCAACTAGAATACCATTCATTTCTAAATCCGCAAGAATAGACATAACAGCCATCTCTAAATCATAAACCTCTTGTAGGTTATTTGATTGTATCATTTGATGGTATTTATCATTTAACTGCAGTAAATAATATGCTTGGGTACATTTAACTTGAATGATTTCCTCTAATGATTTTTTTAATAAATCTTTATTAGAAGGTGTTCTCACATCAAAGTTAGTATCTACTATCCCATTCTCAGCATTATCTTTATCGACATCAATAACGTAACAACCCAACATTAGATCATCTATGATGTTTGATACTTGTATATTATGCCATGCACCTAAACAAATATTCGCTTTACCATCATAAGCAATCTTTTTATTAGTTTTTAAATAAGTTAATAGGTCTTCATCATTTTTTAAATGTTCATAATCTATAAAGTAAGCTTGTTCTTTATTAGCTAGAACACCACCAATAATGTTACCAAAATGATAGTTTTCCTCTAATGAAACAAAACTAAAGAAATTACCATCTACTAAGACTTCTTTAGGCATTTTATCTACCACAGAATATTTAACTTCATCTTTTACAGGTGCAGCCTTAGCTTTACGATTTAATAGTTGGTTCATATCATAACGATAGTAGAAATCTTTTAAAGATTCTTCGTTCTCTTCTTTTATATGACAATCTTCTAAATTAAAAGGTAGTGGCACATCTGTAATGATAGTAGCTAATTCTTTTGACATAAAAGCATTGTCTTTATCAGTAATTAACTTCTCCTGTAACTTACCTTTAATCTTATCAATGTTCTCATAGATATTTTCTACAGAACCATATTCGTTAATTAATTTAACCGCTGTTTTATCACCAACACCTTTAACACCAGGAATATTATCTGATGGATCACCACTTAAACCTTTTAAGTCAATGACTTGTAAAGGTTTAATGTCCCAAACATCTTTAAGATTATCTACAGTCATTAACTTATAGTCTTGTGATTTAGATTGTGGCATAATGATATTAACCTTGTCTGTTAATAACTGTAACATGTCTTTATCACTTGTAACGACATCTACTTCAATACCTTCTTTATTTCCTAAAGCAGCTAAAGTACCAATGATATCATCCGCTTCATAACCTTCAATTTCATATTGAGGAATTCCTAAATAATCAAGATATTCTCTTACTAAAGGAAATTGATCAATTAAATCTTGATCGGTTTCACCACGTGTACCTTTATACTCTGAGTACTTCTCTTTTCTAAAGTTTTTACTAGATGCATCCCATGCGACAATCATATAGTCACTTGGATAGTTATCTTGTATTTTATTGACCATATTGATAAAGCCACGTAAACCATTTGTAGCGATACCATTACTAGCACGCATTACATTACCTGTAACTGCAGTCGCAAAGTAAGCACGAAATAATAAGGCATTACCATCTATAGCGATTAATTTTTTCATAGTTTCTCTCTCTTCTTTAATATAATTAAAAGATATTATCTTGAAGCAATCATGATAATATCCTTATCCGTTTCTACTATTGCTTGTGTCCCTAAAATTTCATTAGATACACAACGTGAGTCATCTTCAATTAAATGATAAGATGCTAATGGGTATTTAAAATCAATTAAACTGATCATACAAGGCTCTATCGCAAAAAATGAATAGAATGTATACTTATCATCTTTTTTAATTGTATGTTTACCCTTTTCAAGTTTTACTATCTTACTATAATCATCATAAAAGATTAGATTGTCTTTTTTCTTTAATAAATTAAGATTAATTAGAGTATGATCTAATCGACCACCAATACCACCATAGATATGAAAGGTTTCATATCCTATAGATTTAGCTTTATCGATAGCAGCTTCTAAATCCGTTTCATCTTTTATCGCATTTAATTTAGTAATTGGTGTATTAGATGCTTCTAACTTAGCATAAGCTACTTTTGATATCGAATCAAAATCTCCTATCGCAAAGACCATTGGTAGATCTTTCTCTAATAAGTAAGAACAACCTAAATCTACACCAATAAATTCATCACAAGCATAATCTCCATGATATGGAATACTTGCGATGATATTGATTTCTTTATTCATTAGCCATCAATCCTAATACAGCTTGGTTAAAGTCTTCTTGTTTAAACAAGTAAGAACCTGCCACTAAACATTGAGCCCCTGAATGAATGGCTTCTTTTGCGGTAGACTCATTAATACCACCATCGATTTGAATGATATAGTCATAACTATTAGATTCTTGCATTGATTTTAAGTAAGAAACTTTATCAAGTTGATCTGCCATGAATGATTGACCACCAAAACCAGGTTCAACTGACATGACTAAGACTAAATCTAATTCAGGTAAGAATGCATCTAATACTTTAATATCAGTTTTAGGTTTGATTGATATTCCTACTTTAACCCCTCTTGATTTAATGTAACTAATTAATTCAGAGATTTCTTGTTCATTAGATAATGCTTCATAATGAAAGACAATTTGATCAGCCCCTGCATCAATGAATAAATCACTAAAGAACTTTGGATTATTTACCATGATATGAACATCTAAATACTTAGATGAATGTTTTTTAAAGACATCTAAAATCATCGGTCCAAAAGTTAAGTTTGGTACAAAATGACCATCCATTACATCAAAATGAATCCATTGACAAGCTGAGTCATTAATCATAGCAATGTCTTTTTCTAAGTTATAGAAATTAGCCGATAATATGGAAGGCGCTATTATAATTGACATTAGTATCTTACCTTTCTATCTTTTATTTCTTGAAGAAAACTTAAATAATTCTCATACCTAGCTTTAGGGATGGTGTTATTTTCTACTTCTAATTTAACCTGACATGATGGTTCATTTTCATGTAGGCAGTTATTAAATTTACAATATTGACTGGCTTGGTAAAAGTCATGGTAAGAATGAGCTAAATCTAAGGCACTAAGCATATCTAAATCTAAAGATGAGAAACCTGGACTATCCGCTAGCCAACCAAAATCAGTCTTAAAGATTTCAACGTGTCTTGTGGTATGTTTCCCCCTACCTAGAGCCTTTGATATTTCATTAGTTTTAATGTTGTAGGTTGGATCAATACAGTTAAGTAAAGATGACTTACCAGCACCTGATTGACCCACTAAAACACTAATTTTATCTTCTAATATATCTCTTACTTCTTGTATCCCAAGATTGTTTTCAATCGATGTATAAATCACCTTATATCCAGATGTTTCATAATCACTAAAGTCTTTCTTAGCTTGTTCTAGCTCGCCTAAATCAGTCTTTGTAACCACAATCACAGGATCTATATCAAAGAACTCAATAATCGCAAGAAACTTATCGATTAAGTTAGTTGAATAATCAGGTTCTTTATACGAAGTAATTATCAAAGCTTGATCGATATTGGCAATTGCGGGACGAATCAATTGGTTCTTTCTTTCTAAGACTTCAAGAATATATCCCTCTTGATAATCTAGAACTTCAACCATGACATGATCACCTACAACCGGCTTTATATCTTGGATACGAAACTTACCTCTAGCACGACATTTTAATAAATGTCCATCTACCTCGATATAGTAATTACCACCAGTTAGTTTTAAGATAATCCCCTCTTTACTTGTAGGATTACTCATTATTTCCGTTTCCACCTTGTGTAACTGTACAAGTTAAAGTAATTCTAGTACCACGAACTACTCTAGTTCCAGTAGCTGGATCTTGACTGGCAACAATGTAATTTTCAACACAGTTTGTATTATTTACAATGAATCCCATTCCTTGTAAGGTAGAAAGTGCACTACCATAAGTTAAGCCAGTAACTGTTGGTACAGGAATTAATTCTTCTACCGCAACTTCAATGGTAATGGTTGCACCTTTACGTTGTTGGGTTCCTGAACCAGGAGTTTGATTGATAACTTGTCCTGATGGTTGACTTGATGGACGTTCTTCGACATTAACCACAAATCCTAAACGTTCTAATTCTTGCGTTGCAGCTGTTGTAGAACGACCGACAACATTAGGAACAGTCACTAATTCAGTAGGAATATAAATAGTTATTTCTGAATCTGGTAAAGCTCTATTATCACCACCACCGGCAGGACTTTGTCTAAAGACAATGTTTTGGGTTTGATCTGAATCTTCTTGTTCAACTCTTACTCTAAAGCCAGCATCTTGTAGTCTAGATGTTGCGGCTTCACTTGTCATTCCTGTAACATCCGGAATAGCGACTGGTTCATGACCAGAAGAGATGTATAAAGTAATCGTAGATTCTCTTTCTAATTGCGTCTCAGCTTCAGGATTAGTTTTAATGACTTGTCCTTCTGGCACTTCCGCTGAATACTCTTGAACTATTTCAATCGTAAAATTGTTAGGAGTACCAGCGACAATTTGTTTTTCAGTTAAAGCTTCTACCGCTTGTGCTTGCGTCATAGTCACAACATTAGGCATGTGAATATCTGTTAGGTTATTATCATTTCTTAAGAAGAATAATAAACCTAGAGCTATCGCAACTAAACCACCTAGTATTCCAATCATAATCTTAGTACGTTTAGTAAAACGAGATGTTTTAGTAACTGTATCTTCTTCAATCGTATCAATTGGCATTGTTTGTGTTGCTTCAAGTTGATCTTCATCATCAGCTACAAACTTAGGTTCATCTTCCTTGTTTTCACAATCATATAAGTCTAGTAACATTTCATGGGCTGAATTGTAACGATAATCCTTATTTTTAGAAGTTGCCTTTAAAATAATATTTTCAACAGCTTGATTGACTTCTGGAATCATTTCTCTTACCGAAGGAATCTTTTCTTCCATGTGCATTAAAGCGATATTAACCGCAGAATCACCTGAGAAAGGAACCGTTCCTGTTAATAGTTCAAACATTAAAATACCTAAAGCATAAATATCTGATTGTACTGATGCTTGTTGGCCTTTAGCTAGTTCTGGTGCTAAGTAGTGAACCGATCCCATAATCGAATTGGTTTGAGTTAAACCAGAAGCACCGTTTGCTAGGGCGATACCAAAGTCCGTTAACTTGATTTCACCATCGCTTCTAACCATGACGTTTTGTGGTTTAATGTCCCTATGAATAACATGTCTTGTATGGGCATGTTCAACTGCTGCCACTAATTGTTCCATCACATCAACAACCTCAGCTACAGATAGTGGCCCATGTTGTTTGATTAATTGTTTTAAAGTTTTACCATCAACATATTCCATGACAATATAGTGGTAACCTTGTTCTTCACCAACATCGAATACTTGAACGATGTGTGGGTGTTCTAAAGTTGTTGCAGCTAAAGCTTCTCTTTGAAATCTCTTAACAAAGATTTCATCGTGTGATAAGTCACCACGTAAGACCTTAATCGCAACTTTTCTTTCTAAGACAGTATCTTGGGCTAAATAGACATTAGCCATTCCACCCTCACCGATTTGATCGATTAAACGATAGCGATTATTTAATAAATAACCATTATTCGAATTATTATTCATGAGCATCCACCTCCAAAATTACAATAGCGATATTATCATATCCACCATTTGCATTTGCTTCATCAACAATTGATTGCGCTTTTGCTGAGATTTTTAACGTCCCTTGTAGGACGGTTTTTAAATAAGTATCTGAGACAAGATTATAAACCCCATCACTACACATAAAGATTGTACAAGCACTACGATCCAATTCATATAAATCAACTTGTGGATCATCCATCGTTCCTACCGCATACATTAAAACATGCTTATTGGGATGAATCTGTGCTTCCTCTTCACTAATTTTATTATTTTTAAGTAAGATATTAACCAATGTTTGATCTTCAGTAATTCCTTTAAACGTATCACCTTTTAAAATATAGGCACGAGAATCACCTACGTTAGCTACTAAGATACAACGTTGGGTAACCAATGTCACACATAAGGTTGTACCCATACCTTCAAAGTCTTTATCTGAATCCGACTTTTCTTTGACGATAGAATTGGCCTGCATAATCGTATCATACAACCAAGCGCTCGCATCATCAACACCTTCAAATTTATCCGCTTCAATAAAAGCATCAAGGATTGTTTTACCAACTAATAAAGAGGCATATTCACCTGCTTTATGACCACCCATCCCATCACAAACAATACCAATGGTATCCATATGAACGTTTGTATAGATAAATGCCTGGTCTTGGTTGGTATTTCTTACTTTACCCTTATCTTTTATCGTATATGTCCTTATACTCATAAATTAGACCATCTCCTTTTTACTTCGTAATTGTCCACAAGCAGCATCAATATCACTACCATGTTCTTTTCTTATTGTAACATTGACATTCTTCTCTTTTAAATACTGAGAGAATACCTCTGCATCTTTTCTAGAAACATTTTTAAAATCCGTTTGATCAACTGCATTCCAAGGAATTAAATTAATATATGCATTAACTCCCTTAATATAATCAACTAAAGCAAGAGCATCCTCTTTACTATCGTTGACATCCTTTAATAGAATATACTCATAAGTCACACGACGATTTGTTTTCGCAATATATTTTTTTACCGCTTCTTTCAATCGATCTAAATCATAACGATGATTAACCGGCATAATAGATGAACGTTTTTCATCAATGGCACTATGTAATGATATCGCTAGGTTAATTTGTAGGTCTTCATTCGCATACTGTTCAATTTGTTCAACTAAACCACATGTTGAGACAGTAATATGTCTAGCACCGATAGCTAAGCCAAATGGATTATTGATAATACGAACAAACTTCATAATGTTTTCATAGTTATCAAACGGTTCTCCAATACCCATTACCACCACATGTGAAACACGGCTATCTTCTTCTAAAATCTCTTTTGTTACCAACATGATTTGACCAACGATTTCACCTGGTGTTAAATCACGTACCTTCTTTAATTGACCTGAGGCACAAAACTTACATCCCATGTTACAACCAATTTGGCTAGAAACACAAACACTGTTTCCATAGTTGTATCTCATTAGAACCGTTTCAATATGGTTACCATCTTTTAATCTAGATAGAAACTTAATCGTTCCATCGGTAGAAACTTGTTTTTCGACAACGACTAAACCATCAAAATAAAAATCTTGGTTAAGTTGTTCGATCGTTTTCTTTGATAAATTTGTCATTTCTTCAAAAGAAAAGACCTTGTTTACATAAAGCCATTCAAAGACTTGTTTGCCCCTAAATTTCTTTTCGTTTATTGATAAGAAGTATTCTTGTAAATCTTCTAAGTTTAAATCATATATATTTCTCATTTAAAATCACCTTTATATATTATAAACTAAAAATGTTCATATTTCTATGTTATAAGACCTAAACAATGAATATAAATCATAATTTTATGAAATATCACTAAACTATAAATAAAATTAATGATTTCTTTACTATATTTATAAAATTCTAACAATTATACTTATTGATAAATGTTATAATGGATAGGCTAAAATGAAAAGGAGATATTAAAATGGAAAACAACAATCAAACAATTAATGTCAAACATATTACGATGGAACCATCTGCTTTAGGTTTATTTGGACTAGCAATGGTTACATTAGTCGCTTCAAGTCAAAAACTTGAATTAACACACGGTGTTGCTGGGGTCTTACCTTGGGCAATCTTCCTAGGAGCTATCGCTCAATTAATCGCTGCTGCTTACGATGCGAAACACGATAACACATTCGGTGCCACCGCATTCTTTGCTTATGGATTATTCTGGTTGGGTGTAGGAATGACTTGGTTAATTTCTAACGGTTTATTTGGAGAAGCATTCCAAGCAACTTACGATCCACACGAACTAGCATTCGCTTATGTCGGATACTTTATCTTTACAATGATTATGACTATTGCTGCAACAGAAACTTCTAAATTATTATTTATTATTTTCTGTTTAATCGATGTATTATTCTTAGGATTATTCTTAACAACATTCGGTGTTATGGAACATGCGACTCACATGCTTGCAGCTTTTGCTGAACTAGCAATCGCAATCGTTTCATTCTATGGTGTTGCTGCTAATATTTTAAACCATCACTTTGGATACAAATTCTTACCTATTGGTAAACCATTTGGTATCTTTAAAAAACATAACTAATAACTTAAACGATGATCAAAAAGATCATCGTTTTTTTATATCTTTACATTACAAAAGAAAAAGACACCTGCTTAAGCAAGTGTCCTAAAGGATTGAAACAAGTGTTTGTGTTCGAGCATATAAGAAAGGTATAAAAACAAAAGAGAAATTAATCATTGAACACAAACTACTATTTCTAACTGATGAAGTTATCTCTTCATCACTACTAAATTATAATATAGGATCTTATCAAGTTTGTGTATGTAACATTTACAAGATGTGTATAATTATATTATGTCTTCATTCATCCATTTAACAACATTCTTTAACAAAATCCCATTTTCATTACCCTCAAATAAATCTGTACTTAAAATTGTTTTAGGATAATTATCTCTAATTGCATTTAATGAAGCCAATTCTCGTTGGATTGTTTTCTCATCATTTAAGTTATACGCGACTTGATAATACTCTATAGTTCCATCATTCTTCTTTACCACAAAATCAACTTCTAAAGCATTGATCTTACCTATCCAAATTTGGCCACCTCTTCGCACTAGTTCTAAGTAGACTAAGTTCTCTAATAAATGTCCCCTATCGACAAAATCACTTCGACCAACTAATAGATAACGTAAAGCTAAATCTGGTACATAGTATTTTTCTAGGGTTGCAAGCTGTTGTTTGCCTCTAATATCAAAACGGTGGGCTCTATATAAAAGATAAGAATCACATAATCTATCTAAATAATCACTCACTGTTTTATGGTGGACATTGATGCCATCTTGTTTTAAAGCTTTTGCGATACTAGAAGGTGATATTTCACTACCAATATTAGCTAATACAAACTTATAGACATTTTCAAACATTCTACGATTGACATCTTTAATTCTTGGATAGATATCTTTTTCTAATATACTATGATAAACACCATCTACATAATTCAAAACAGCATCCATCCCATGTTTTCTTATTTTTACACTTTCTGGTAATGAAGATTCTAGAAAATAATGATTCACAAACAACTCTTGTATATTTTCAGTTGTTTGTAGTGCTAATGTATACTCTTTAAATGAATAAGGTAAGACATGTATCTCTATTGATCGACCAGTTAATAAGGTCGCAAGTTCACTAGACAATAATTTACTATTAGATCCAGTCACAAATAGATTCACATTCTCTTGAATATACAAGCCATTTAATAGTTTTTCAAATTTTTCTATTTCTTGAACTTCATCTAAGAAAATATAATTAGTCTTATCTTCATCTACTTTATCTATAATAGAAAAAAAGATAGAATTCCAATCTTCACCTAATTCTTTAACCGTTTTAGGATCATCCAAATTATAATGTTGAATATGTCTTTGTTCTATACCAAGATTTAATAAACGATCAATATATAGTTTCATAATCGTTGACTTCCCAGCTCTTCTAATCCCTGTTAAGACTTTTATTAAGTTAAATTCAGAATATTTATGAAGTTCATCTAAATAATAAGCTCTTATTACATTCATTTAATCACATCCTCTTGCGCTATAATTATAACATAACTATCAAAAAAAATAAAAAAAAATTAGTTTTGATAGTTGTTGTTTTAAAAATGTAAAAAAAATCAATACAGATATGTCAGAGATATTAATCAACTACTTTGAAAAAAATAAAAATATCTCTTTATCAGACCATAACAATATCAACTATATTTACTAGAAAGTCTTTTGACTTTCTTTTTATTATAAAGAAAAACACCTACATCAGTAAGTGTTTCTCATATATAGAAAGAGTTTGTTTGCGTTTAAATAATAAAATAAAAAGGAGATCTTAAACACAAACTATGACAACAACAACTGTGATGTAACAACTTCATCACACCTATATTATAATACATGATGTTACACTAGTTATGTATGATAATATATTTTATTTTAAAAGATATTCACGATTCTTATTTTCTCCTCTTGTTACTAATAATTCCAATGCAACAAATCTAGAAAGATACTTACGTGTTGTAGCAAGAGATTTCTTGGTTAGTTTGGAAGCAATTGTTGTATTTATAGAGTAATGTTCTTTTAGATATTTTTCAATAACTACATAAGCTTGTTTTTCTTGATTACTTAACTTATGTATTTTTGTATTGTCTACATTATCTTTTAAACTTGTACTTATCTTATATTCTTTCAATGTTTGTAGAATCACATCTAACATAAAATCAATAAAAACACTTGAATCATTTGTTTTATCTGCTTTAGACAAGACTTCATAATAAGATGCTTGATTATCATAAATGACAGTTTCAATTGGAATCCATGCAAAAATAGGTTTATAATTCGCAAGGATAACCGTTTGCCATAACCTACCCATTCGACCATTACCATCGGCGAAAGGATGTATCGCTTCTATTTCATAATGAAAAATACACGATTTAATAATTTCATGGGTATCATTGTTTTTGGCCCACTTAAACAAGTTGTCCATTAATGAACCAACAAACTGACTTCTTGCACCCATATGAACAATCTTACCACTAGAATTATTAACAACAACATCTCCACTACGATATATGCCTGATTCATTAACAAGATCATGTGTTAATAATGCATGTGCTTTTAAGAAGTCTTTTTCATTATATGGATCAAAAGTTAATATATCTTTATAGGCTTCATAGGCATTCTTAACCTCTTTAATTTCTTTTGGATCTCCTAAGACTCTTTTACCCTCGATAATATCAGTCATTTGCTCAACACTTAATGTGTTGTTTTCAATGGCTAGAGAAGATTGAATCGATTTAATTCTGTTTTCTTTTCTTAACTTTAAATTCTTTTCAACCTGAAATTGTAATTTATCAACTTCAACTAGTATCTCAACAACCTTATTTATCATTGAATTAGTAATTGTATACACTGGTTCCATATGGTTCACCCCTACTTTATAACATCTATATTATATCATATTTAAAGAAAAAATAAGCGACAAATGAGCGACAAATGAGCGATAAATGAGCGATAAATTAATGTATGAAATCAATATACATTCGTTATCTTATATAAAGAAAAGAACGCTTAGCGCTCTTTTTCTTAGTAGTTATTCAAAAAAATCTTGATGTTTGTTTGATACATCTTTAATTGACTTGATGATTGACTTTAAAGCTTGAATATTTACAACTTTAGTCTTATTAAGCACTTCTAATAATTTAATAAGATCTTCTATATTAGAAATAGTTATTTCTTTTTCAAACAATAACTTTTTACTACTTTTCTCAATATTTAACAAATAACATTTCAATAATTGATCAAAATCAAGTATTAATACATTTTCTTTATCTGAAAAAACAGATAAGGATTGTTGTTTGATTTTTAAATATTGATTTTCTTTAAGCTTGTTAGTAACTAAATTAAAAAATTCATTTATCTTATCATTAGTCGCTTTATCTAGACTTACCTCATTAAAACCAAATGAAGATATCGCATGATCGTATAACCACCTAATCATTTTATCTTCACTAAAAATGTTTAAATAATACTTAGCCAATAATTCAAAAAATTCAACCGTGTTTTCATCTTGAATCACAAAAATACCATGTCCATTGACACTTAATAGATAATTGGCCATTAAAAATGCTGTACGTTTATTGCCATCATAGAAAACTTGTGTTTTTGATATATGAAGAAATAGACTTATGGCTTTTTCAGTTAAACAGATATCTCTAGACATCAAATCTTTGAAATATTTCTTTTCATCTTCTAAACTAGTCATTGGAGGCGTATAGTGACCAAAAGGCGTACTAACCCCACCTTTGATATCTCTTACCTCTCCAGGGTATAAAGCATCGTATTGCGCAACAATACAATTCAACGTCAACATATCTTCAAAAGTTACTTGTCTAAAGTTTTTAAAGATGTATTCGTACCCATGTTTTAACTGCATAATGGTTTGAATATCACTAGGTTTAATATTTTTTACTTTATGATTATTGATGATTAGTTCTGTATCTAGTAAAGTTGTCGGAAGAT
>Ga0268261_10001561_pt1 | contig 15886 bp, 14 predicted proteins | sample TergutNc150P1_FD_190353 | JGI IMG/M metagenome (GOLD analysis project Ga0268261, IMG submission 190353) | Nasutitermes corniger P1 segment gut microbial community from laboratory colony in Florida, USA - Nc150 P1 (SPAdes) (version 2) | ecosystem: Host-associated > Arthropoda: Insects >... | reverse complement strand
AGCAATAGTGTATGTCATACAGGTTTGCTGACAGCTCGCAAGCAGTCTACAAACCTATATGACATATACCATTGCTGTGTACAGTGAAAAACTCCTCATGATGGGCAGAGGAACTGTCCAAAACATGTAGAGTTTCATTTCAAGAATAAATTTGAGAAATTAGTGCATCTAGTTGGTTTTATTATAGAAATTCTTAATGGTGTTAATTAAAAAAAAAAACTTAACCAGTTTATTACTTAAATGATGTGTGGCCCTCCTTATCATTTGATCCACATATGATTTAAGTTTAAAACCCCTGACCTATACTGTGCTGAATACGCAGCAGCCAACATATATTCCATTTCACTTACTGCAATGCTAGTGAATAAACCATAACAGACAATGAGTCTTCTTTACTACTGCTGTGTAGGACAAGATAAAGTAAAGATACTCCCACTTTACAGAAAAGCTTTCTATTATATTCCTTTTGCACCATACTCTTACACAAAGCCATTGCGTCCTGGATTTGGATGCATCTGTACCACCAGATTGCGACTTTCCTTCCTCAATTCCCACATCTTGCGAGCATCCTGGAACAACATCCGTTTAATGATCTTAAAACTACGAAAATTGCAAGAAATGTATATGGAAATGTTTAGAAGTGATGTGCTAGGAATATGTCCGGATTCCAAGATAGAAAAAAGATGGAATATAAATGAGGTTATAAATTATACAGATCAGTGACAATGGAGTTAACACACAGCTCAGGATGGCAAGACAAGAAACAGAACTATGGAAAGTGGCAGTTGGAAAAGTGAGAAAAAAAAATTGGAGAATTATATTCAATGTTCTCATCTGAGTAGACTTGGAGAATATGACTTAGGAGGATGAATGGTCACAGGATTATGTAGCGTTGGTATACACCATGTGCACCTTTTGCTGACATGCAGTTTTGGCACGCAGGGCACTGTAATAATGAAGCAGGAATATCAAAGTATATGAACTTACCAAGAATACGAAGAAAGCTGCAAATCCATGAAAGAACATGGAAATGACTGCTAATCCGTAAGACCAAGACAAGTAGTTGAAATTTGGGTACATCAGCCAATCACGACGCCAACATTCACCACCAAAGATGGATACTGCCAGGAAGAGCAAAATTGCTGCAAAATACACAGTATTATCAGTGTCAGCACCCACTATATTTATTGCATCACATACATGGTATTTTTATAGCAAAGTACAGTTCTGAAAAGGAGTCAACCAACCTATATGTTTCAACATCACTGGTCTAAAAATACACATTACTTTGAAGTGTCCAACTGTAGAGCACAACTGACTTCCTACTGTCTATGTACCTTATTATATCAGCCTGAGCAGCCATTTGTAAAGCAGTGTGAAAATGGTTAGTACTGATATAAAAGCAATTTTTACATTGATAAATATTCACAGAAGTGACTTAATGTCAAAAATTTTGTAATATGGAGATACAGTCACATTTACATTTGTGTATGAAGTGAAAATTTAAACTGGCATTCTGGGAAGAACTCATACACTTAGTTCCCTGAGCATGGACTTCTATTCCTGTAAACCTTGTATTCACACTATATATTGATAATGTACATTTTTATCTAACATTGAAACACAATTCAGTTCCTATGTTAGCATGCAGAGATGGTCATAATATCAAGTTCTACTGGAGTCAGAATGTCTTTAGTGCTGGCAGCTGTAAATACTTAACTGTTATTTTGCAGAAGAACTTACTGCTAAAGTACATATTCTGTATTGCTGTGAGTCACAGCCTTACACAGCTGCCATGTTTGTTTTTGACTTATGAATATTTTATATACATAGATTGTAGGTATGTTTATGATCCATCTGCATTCCAAATTTCACATGCCTTGCTATATACCATACTGAACATATAATATATAACATATTTACCCAAATATAAGATGAATATGAAAATTTCTTCCTAACTTATTGTGTGAAAAAATGGAAAGGGGGGGTTCACCTTACCATCACACACAAAGTTAAGTGTTAAATATAAATGAAAACTGTGGGGGTTATCTTGTATTCAGATTAATATTACATTTCATGCAGTGGGCTGGGTCGCTTAGTCGGTATAGCGACTGGCTACAGGCTGGATAGTCCAGGGATCGAATCCTGGTGGGGGCGAGATTTTCTGCACCTGTCCAGACTGTCCCCGGGGGCCCACCCAGCCTCCTGTATGATGGGTACCGGGTCTTAGCCGGGGGTAAAGAGCGGCCGCGGCGTGACACTGACCCCTCACCCCCTTCTAGTGCCGTGGTCATGAAAGAGTAGACCTATACCTCTACTCCCCCTGTGGGCTGTACGGCCAGTACAGAGCCTCAGTGCCTGTACAAGGATGCACTTTTATTATATTTCATGCAGCTCATATCTGTCACTGCACATTCTGTGAAAGAAAACTGCCTGAATCTGAATGTTAAGCGAGGGAAGACCTCAAACTGAAGAGGAGGAGGCTGCACTACATCATTACTTACAAAAGAAGGAAGATTAAAATATTCTTTCTCGCAGTGCACAATGTGCTGAACTAATACTCCATTTCTTCAGCCCAAATGCACCAATTTCCATAAAATTACCTGCAAGAGCATTGCATATAAAAGCAATGGCAGACAAAAGCCATTCGTACAGCAGAACAAATTCAAGAGGCCAACGAATCAGTTCTAATGCAATGATGATTTGTGATGAAAATGACAGCATAAGTGCCAAGGTGACAAAAGCTTGCACCACCATCAGCCAACCTGCAAGTAATTTGAAATCAACACTGAGTAAATAGTGTAAATGAAAATACAACTAACATAATTAACATGTCCAAGAAATTGGTCAAAAGCACAGCATACCACAGAGGCTGTTTACAAAAAGTGCATAAAGATGGTTTACACTCTTTAACTCGTCGTTTCAGCTGAACAAGCATTGCTAACAACATAGATCAACATACTAGTCACCAATTTAAATGATTCATGACCATGCACTGATGATTTCTTACAAGAAATAACCAACAAGTGCATACACAGATACGTAAATTTATTATATTATAATCAGCAAAGCCTCCTACATGTTTCAACCAAAACATGTAGGAGGTTACACTGATCATAACACAATAAATTTACATAACTGCATAAGCATTTGTTGGTTATTTCACATGAGAGATACTAGTTATCAACTCCTTAAATGAATGAAATCCAGCACTGCAATTAAAATTATGATTTCTGGCATTATTACAACATGTAGTATAAAGAGTTTGTTCCAGCATTTTAAGGAATGTGCTGGAGTCAGTCTCCAGGACAAATGAATTTGGTTCAATTGATTGCTGAAGTAACTGGGACAAAGAAATATGTACCTACAGAGACTGGCCACAGTAGGTGCAAGCCTTCCATATAATCAACACATTTCCTTCTCCCAATCACTTACACATCCACCTGAAAGGAACTGTCACCCTGAAGATGGAGTCAGCATTTTCCTTTGAAACATCAAAACACATTTACTCTCCTAAACAGTGTAAGAACCCAGAGACCATCATCTCCCCATTATAGACTGACATCCACGCAGTGAATTTCATCAATGATAACAAGATGAGTGCTGGGAAAGGACTGGCATCGTAGATTGTTCAAAATATCTTTACATAATAATTTAAATTAACCTTGAATAAATGAAATAATACTACACATTGGCTAGGGTTACCATATATCCATCACAAGAAAAGAGGGCATTTTCCACTTATCAACCAAAAGAAAAGAGGACAAAGAGTCAAAATTTTATTTAAAAAAATTAGGCCTGCCATTTCATATAAAAATACAAAAATTATGAACAAAAACTAAAATTTTTATACAATATACACACAGTGTATACTCAACTGCCATCTCTAGAGTCATCTTCCTTCTTATGTGCCCATTTGTACTTAACTGTTGATTTGATTTTTAAGAGCTGTACACTGCTCTTCAGGAAGGTATGGAAATCTTTATAAAAATTACTCTGAAATTGTACTGTAGGAACAGAAGCCTTCTGAGTGACTCACAAATCAACATGTTCTTGTTCTTTGTCCACATAACTTGCTCTAAGTTTGCATTTTAATGGGAAATGGCAAAGAACTGTGACATCTTGAACAATTCTGAGTGGTACCACCCATTTTTTGAGTTTTCAAAATATCTGGTCCACTTCTGGTGTGCTAATACACTCATTAACTCTTCAACACTGAGATGCCCCTCTGTGAATTATTTTTCAGTTGACTTTTGTCAAAATACTTTGTCATGAGTTGGCACTCCCTTGCCTAGGAGGATCTGGAGAGGAGGTTCTATATCATTCCAGTTCGGTGGCTCACTAAATGTCATCCACATTAAACAAGGAATCTTCCACAGGTTCAACCTGCATGTCCAGATACTCTACACACATGCTGTACATACCATTTATTCCCTCACAGAATATATTACACTCTTTATCAAGTCCCTCTCTACATTTCTCTGCCAGTAGGTGTTTAGATTTAATGGGTATGAAATTTCTGAGCGAGACGTTCTTTAAGGACATTCTTCACAGAGTTCAAGTTATTCAGAATTCCATCTCGAAATTTTCTGAGACATTCTGAAGGTCAACTGCTGAACCAGTGTGCTTCTATTTTTTTGACTCAGACAATGATAATAATAATTATTCCTTTAAAGAGTAGCAGAATTTTTTTGCATTTTGGTGCCACTAAAATATGCAGAAGCTTTAAAAATAACATATAGCAAAAGCCGGACATTTCTACAAATTTAACCCAGGGAAAAATAAGACATATGGTAGCCCTAACATTGTATCCCCCAGTCAGGCTTCATTAACATTTCAGTAAGCAGGTCTATTTGCAACATTAAGCACATACTTGCCAAAAAAGAAAACTCAAGACTAACCTGGTAGAAGCCATTCCCGAATAACATAATACTCCTGACTAAAAATGTAATGACAGCCATCAAAGAGCTTGTCAAACTGGTAATATGGATACCGGAACTGGTCAAAGCAGTATTCCCATAATCCCATGTGTTTGAAGTCACTGAAAGTTTCCTGATACGACTGAATCCAGTATGGACTGTAACAAAATGCATAACATACATTGTAACTATTGTTGTTGTTGTTGTTGTTATGACAAGGAAGGCAATAGCTGTATTTTGGTTGAACAAGTACTTCCACTTGTATTTTATATGTATTCATTACAGCAAACAACAAATATCTTGCACCAAATACACTTTTGGGATTTGAAAATACCTACCATTATTTCTACACTGTTCCTAAAGACCAGTCTTACCTTGCAAATGACATCATCAACATTAACCCAGCAATGTATGTCAGCATTCCTCCAAACACCAAGGCATCTAAAATAAAATACAAAAGTAAATAAACATTAGTTTTTGGTCAGACTGCAAATAACAATAGTTCCGGTACCACACCACATTTCCAAGGTGATCGTTGGTTCCACACGGCTCCTTCGGCGGTTATCGTAATGTGTGTCCGATACTGAAATCTGCACTTCATCCCATTTATAATAATAAAGCTGGCTGGTGGGCATTCTGGGGCTTACGAGTTTAATACCCATTTCATTTGAGGCCCATTTCACGTTATTAGTATTCATAAATAACCTTTAAACGCTTCATTACATTTTTCTTTCGTTTTTGTTTTGGATGTAGTCTTGCTGCTCGAAGCTTCCACAGCATATGAAAGTTACGAGCGCTTATAATAATATAATTATACGTCTTTTATACAAAATTATATTTCACAATGTAATATTGAATGGAATGACCAATGCACCTACAAGTTGCGACAATGCCTTTGTTTATGAGTTCAAAAATAAAAGAATACTTTACTTACTAGTTGCCTTATGATAATCTTGTTTCCCGTTGGTCGACATTGTAGAGTGTCAATGTAATTAATCCCTAGTATTGTATTCTGTTTGTATTCAAGCACAGTTGTACCATTCATACACTTATAACACATCCACCATCTTGTTTGTCTGGAAAACAATATTGCGGGAGGTGAGGGGGACAGCTGAAAGTAGCCACGCCTCAATATGGGAATTTCTTGTTGTGATTAAGGTTATCCCGCAGGCAATAGTCATATTTCAGATTAAATATATCGCATTCGATGGCGTATTACACTCTGGTTGCTTATAACATGACATAAATGTTTTAATTACAGGATCACAACAAAACTAGTGGAAATAATGAACAGTTGGCGATACTGGCAAACTGGAAACGTTAAAAATACACTTTTTTTTGTGCGCGAAATTGTTGGAACCAAATGAAACGATGGGACCGAATTTTATTCTCGGCAATGCTGCCGGTCTTTTGTAATCATCACAGCCTCCGGAACTGACAGTCCAAACCATCTTCTTTCCAACTTACTACTGATTGACACCTTTTATTTGCGCCCATTGACTCTGGTACGCAACCACATTGTAAAACAGGTTACATGTCTAGAGTTTCAGTTTACCACCCTGTGTTGATGCTTACAAAAACAAAAATAGTAAAAGTTCTGGCTTACTTCTGGTACTACCAAGTACTCGTTTCCCAAACAGCATTTGACAGTTACAGGGCTTTATTCCATCGAGGTATCTGAGACATATGAATTACAGCATTATACTGGTAAAGTAATAGAAACCGGTCTGGCCACAAATTTTCTACAGAACTGCATCCTTCTTATTAGAACAATTACTTTTCGTGGGAAGGATACAAAATCACAAAGGTTCGCAAATCAAATTCATTTAGTCCTAAATTATGGACTCCTCACTTAAGGTACAATATGTAAACGATGCTGACGAGTTGCAGAATTCACAGGGGATGGGTTCACTAACACTAAGATGGGTAGGGGATTAACAGTCATGGCAAAATATGGACATGCACACAGTAGTGTGAATGGAAAACTGTATACAGAGACCACATGCAAGACATAAGCCGATTAAAACACACCCTAGATATATAAATGTTGATTACATTCCCTACACCACATTACCACAGAACATGGTTTGGTAGCAAGCTTTCATGGTGACAGCAATGAAAATCTTGAGTTCCATAATAGCACTGGATATGAGGTACCCATTCTGGGGTATGGCGCCACATCACCGGGTAATGGGTAATGATTCAAAAACGACCTGGGAATTCAAAAAACATCACTGGATTTCTTGATCAACAAAATTTCAACTGATCAAGAAAGCCTCAGTTCAGGGTCAAATATTAACCCTTACCCCACTAACGTGGACAATATGGTGAGCTCCTAATAATGCCAGCAAATGGAAGATGGGATTTAACTCGGTGTTTAAAGGGTTAAACCCATAATAAAAACAGACTGTAGTAATAATGAAAATTATATTTTTGGAAATAAGATAATGTACATAAGAAAAGGTTATTAACTATGAGACAAACTCAGGGTTGAATTACAAAAAGAACAAGTGTTAATGTAAATCAAACACAGTGACACCACCTATCACACAACAAACTTCAAAAACCAAACAATATTTATAGCCAAGTCTCAACTCATAGCAGTATACACTGAGCCAAGTCTTCTCTTATCTTACATCTTGCAGCATGGCAATCCTTCACACAGGGAATGCTTAAAAATAAAACAGCCAAGAAAAATATTCAGCTACATCATGTAATGAGAAATGCTGTACATACTGATACATATTTACTCAGCTGATGCTATAAATATGGGCTATGTTTCAAGTAACATAAAGGTAATATCTTTTCACAAATTTGCTTATCATAAAGTGAAAACAATCGCTGAATTGTAAAAGTCATAAAAATGTTTAAGAAATCACAAAATATCAAATACTGTGCAAATTTTTCAAGATCAGAAAACAACACACACAGAAAATTATAGTAATACAATACTGTTCAATACTAACGGACTCACAAAAATATATTCATATGTATACACATGATATACCACACTCCTGGTCAAGCATGTTAACACTGACCATTATATAAATTCAGTAAAATCATAACAAAGTAACTGCCCCTTTTCAGTGATGTACACTAACTGTGGTGGTACATATTTGAGCTACATATTTTATATTACTGTTTCCATTTCACATGACCCCCATTTCAAACCTTCCCAACTCTGTATGGAGTTCTGGTCATCAGATGGCAAGGTAGAAGACATCTTTGTAAGTCTAAAAATTTTCAACAATGGTGTGTTACTAAGGTGCCATACATTTGATTTTTTCCATAACCAACTTTTTGATAAAAAGGAACAATCTTTCAGAAGCTAGCTCTGCTTCCATCATCAGATAAAATACAAAATTATGAAACCTAACTCTCCTGCTCTGTTGGCTCCACTGGATGGAGCCAGTCTCTATCCACAGACAATAGCAGTTCAGTTAGGATATACAAACTCTGTCAAATCCTATAAACAGGGAGAATGGAGAAACCCACCAATTGAGTCCTTTTACAGTTTTAAAAATTTCATATTTATACATTAACCGAATGTAAAACTTATCTTAATGACAAATTTTAACCAAAATTATTACAAACTATGATGTCAAACCAACTGGTTGCATCTCTGAGACAAGGTGACTGTTCTCCCTCAACTACTGGCACAAAAACTTCTTAACAAGCATACCCATACATACCAGAAATGGAAATTCTATGCATTGCAGCTTATGGTTTAATAATGTTATCAGTAGCTCAGACTAGATACATGGCATCAAAATGATAGGATGAATGATGAATAATGAATTGGAAAGGATATGTGAGGAAGTAAGTGCCAAATATGAGGTACTGCCCTGATGCCTGAAGGCACAGAGGAATACCATAAAAAACCTGTCAGCGAGACTCAAGGGCAAGACTTGAAACCAGGACTGCCTGAATATACTCAATCACAGCATTTGGTTGCAGTGTGATATCTTTGTGCTGAATGGAACTGAGGCATCAGCTCAATATTCCAGCCACATTTAAACCCATAAAATTGTATGTTATGAAAGGCACTTGTCACATCTATTGACTTACCCAATGGCAAAGGCACTTGTCACATCTATTGACTTATCCAATGGTTTTCAACAGGCTATGAAGGAAAATTGTTGTTTAGAGTTTTAGGCAAATCCTACATAAATTCCACAATACTCAGGAATTTTCACATACAACTTTCAATGTTACTAATTTCATGTCAAAAGCCATGTAAATGTCAGTCTTTTCAATAAATGTGATTAGAATCTTAAAAATTCAACAAATGTGAAGCTGTAATTAAGAAATTTTCCAGCTAATTAGTGAATGTCAACTGTGAATTCATATGAAAGTGTTACATAACTCTCCTGTCATACCCTCTAATAATTTTTCCTCCTCCTTTTTAAAATACACAATAGGAAGAGCATAAAACTCAGAAAATGTTGAATGTAGTGACAAAGAGCTGTGGAAGTTGATGTTAAAAAGCTGACACAAATGTTCAGACAGGTGGAACATACAACCATCTCAGACACTAAACACAGTAGTGCAATAAGCCATCTCCACCTGGCAACATTATCGAAACTACAGTGTACGAAGTATAATAATAATAATTACAGACCAAGTTTCAAAAGGAAAAATAGCCTCTCTAGTGATAATGCATACTACCCCACCCAAGCCAGTTTGTAAGCAGCATGTTTCAGAGGGTTCACCCATGCCCTGTTTTCAGTAATACCAACCTACAGGGCTTCCTGAATAAGTTTTGTTATTGTTACAGTCATCTACAATAGAAAACTGCATCCATAAAACATATTTTGATTCCGACAGATAAATGATACTGGCACCAACCTTCACTAACCAACGGTTTCCCCCTCTCCTTTACTGTATTTATAAATCTTGTGAAACCTCTCAATGTTTTCCCTGTGGACATATGGAAGTGCATTAGTGAGTGGTCAGCTTCACTCCCTTGGCTGCTTTACCCCTGGGACCCACAGGATATAATTTTGGTTGGACCTGAGAGCAAGTATGAACACTGTGAACAGAAAATTCTCTGCCACTACCAGAAATGAAACCTCAAATTCCTTGGTCATCCAGCCTGAAAGCCTACTTAATGAGGTACCATAGCTCAAACATTTGTGTGTAATTGAGGGGATGATTATATAAACATCTTTTGTGGCTTAAATACTACACATTCTTGGTCCAAAGGAAACCATCACATTAAAAAACTGTACAAATGTAAATGCAAGGCCTATGGAAGTAATCATTACTCTTGCAATGCTCTTCAAGTACACTTTGTACACAAAATATCATTCTGTTGGACGGATATGGCCAGTCTTGAACACAGATCTTACATAAATAACAAGAGATTCATTTTGCTCTTGTCACCAAATGACAAGTCCTTATGCTTTTGATTCCTGCTCCATGTCAAATCTTGTCTGAGATTCTTTTAGATATTCTCTCTTCTTCCGTTGAACTCTTGCTTCAACAAGAAAAAGGGCTCCAGATATGAATGCCATAACAACTCCTGCCACACCCAACCCAAATGCCCAACCAAAGAAGTTATTTGCATGACCTGGCATCCATCGATCAGAGTTACCAAGGGAAGCAAAGACTATTACAGCAATGCCACCAGTCACACCTGCAGAGAAGAAAAGAATCATATAAATATAACTTTTTTTTGTCAGAATTAGTATTTCAAATACTCCATGCTGAAAGTGAGAGGCAATAAATAAGGTGAACTTCAATAGCTATCCATTCAAATTTTATATATGAACAGGACCAACTCAATGGTTTTTCATAACTATTTTTCTTCAAATTCCTTCATAACGATTTTAATATACAGAAACTCCTTAAACCACTGTATACTTAATTGAAGGAAAAATTGAGGATATTACAAAAAAAAAATCTCAGTACCATTTGCTCCAATGTGGTCAATTGTAGTTAAACTGTGTACATGTTCACTGTGGAAATAGATCTGTATTACTTCCAAATATTTCCCAGTGCCCACCAGTGGAACTCAAAGTGAATAATATATCTAAATAGTAAGGAGGTATGTGGTGGATTATTTGTACATCAACAGTACAGTGTGACTTGACACTTTTGTAGCAGGTTTACAAACCTGTGCTGTGTATTCTCGGCCTTGACTTAAACTGCACCTCTGCAAACAACATGGTGAAAAGATTCGGCACATGCATAAGAACTCACAAAGAGGCAGTTTCAAGAGGATGTGTGAAAGAAATAGATAGGTAGAGCCAGATTTAGACATGCTGGGCCCCCTACCCTGTGACAAACATGGGAGACTCCATTAAGAAAGAAAACAATTATTTTAAAACAAAATAAAAAAAAATTCAATTCAGTTACATTGCAGTAGCTTGAACATTACCTCATGCAGTCATCTGTAATTGAAAGACTTTATAAGAATTATTTAAGATCATCAGTAATATTATGTAGCCAGAGTCATGCAATAATGTTTAACCCTGTCACTCCAGAATTAAATGCCTGGGTAATCTGAAAGTGACAAAAATTCAAGTAGCCGGCTTTACTTTGCATGTTATTTGCAACGACTTTAGGTGCCTTCACTTTTTTAAACACACACTACACGTTAAAAATGTGGTAATCTTTCAGAACAGATGGGTCAAGCCAAATTTTAACTTTAATTTATAGAAACAAAAATATACACACTTCCCAACTTATGAACAAGTTAGGTTCCAGAGGTCTGTTCATAAGCTGATTCATCCACAAGTCTCCACTGTATTCCTTTTAACACAAAACATGCTGTAAAAAATGGTGGCAGGGGAAGGATTTACAGTGCATCTACGATACAGTGTGCCTTAAATACATTACAGCACAGGACCATACATCTTACCATGTACTGTTTGGTCATTGCTCTGTGGCATGGGGAATGGCTTTAAAACTTCTGCAGTCTTAGATGCCATAAGTCCTTTACATTCTGCAGATGATGCAATCATTCATCAAGTTCTGCTGATGTAGATCTAATTCCTTTTTGGTAATCATGTTTCCTTTCTCTTTAACATTATTAGCATGAGATGTCTTTCCTGTAGTTTCCTTATTTCCTTCATTAATCACATTGTAGCGGGGAGCAGCATTGTGAACAGCTGGCAACACCTTAGTAAACTTCTCAATGTTTGGGTCCTAAGACTTGAAACGAGCTAGTTCCTTGTCAGTCATGCTGAAAACTTTGACTAGCTATTTGGTGTTAGCCACTTGAGATGTCAGCCTCCTGCCAATCCTCAGTGATCTCATCCCCCATCCTTTGTGACTACAGTTCTATAAAATCCTCATTGCTCAACTCCCGAGTGTGGTATTCCAACAATTCCTGGAAATTGCCCAGTTTCCTCAAATCCTTTTAAGTCACAGACAAACTGGGAGCTGTGCACCTATTTTTAAAACCACCCTTGACGCATTCATCACTATTCTTATAATAAAACCAATGAGAGGCACTATTTCTCTAATTTATTTTTGGAATAGAACTCTACATGTTTCGGACAGTTTCTCTGTCCATCGTCAGGACTCTAGTACTGTATACGCAGCAATAGGTATATGTCATACAGGTTATGCTGACTGCTTGCTAGCAAGCAGTCAGCATAACCTGTATGACATATACCTATTGCTGTGTATACAGTACTAGACTCCTGACGATGGGCAGAGAAACTGTCCGAAACATGTAGAGCTCCATTCCAAAAATAAATTTGAGAAATCAGTGCATCTCGTTGGTTTTATTATAAGAATATATCACGAAGCACAGTCCTCTGAAGGTCAAATTCACATTCACCACTCTTATGCTTCTGAGGCATGATGGGGTTGATAATGTTCCCGAAGAGCACAGCAAATGTTAGTGACCTACACACCAACATTACGGAAGGTGGCAGTAGCCCAAGCAGAAATGCCAGGAATGTTAAAATTCTCAGTATGAATAGGCAAGTGGTCATATGGACACGTTTGTTTGTATTTGGAAGTCCATGAGTTGAATGTCTGTAAGTCAATGAATACCTGTATTTGTTGTAGACTACATATTTTCAATTTATCTCTATTTTTAATTAATAGTGGTGCTGGTAACACAATTTAATGACTGCTTATAACAATTCATAAGGATGCGAATGGATGTCATCATTGACTAACTTAAGTCACTATTTTAGCACATTCTGGTAGGGATGCAGTAAATCAATGAAAAACCTCAGCACACTATGTCATGGCAAAGATTTTAACTGGGCACCTCTTGCATTATCATTGGATCCAACCTACTTGATAAAGCTATGTTTATCACAGTTTCAGAAGTGGTGTTTATTGCTGGAATGCTATAATGCTCGCATCACTAGCATCATCTCCTGTGTTGAACATGATACAAGGTGTGATCAGAAACTATGGTGAATGCTGCTGCCAAGTGCGATCCAAAGGAAAGGCAAGGATCTTCCATATGAGAAGCAGTGCATCAAACCTTAGTAACAGTGTGTGACAAGTTTCAACTTGTTCAGTTCAGTCATCTGGTTGTGAGCCATGGTTGAGAGAAGGTGTGTTTTAAAGTGTGCCATAAATCATGGATCATGAACAATGCATTAACATGAAATTTTGTTTCAAACTGCAAAAAAGAAAAGAAACACACAAAATGTTAAAATTAGTTTATGGTGATGCTGCAGTGACCATGAAGACGGTTTACAAGTGGTTCGAGTGATTTCATAATGGCTGTGAATCGGTTGAAGACGAGAAGAGATCAGGATGTCCTACAACATAAAAAACAGAAGAGAATGTTGAAAGAGTAAGTGAAATGATTCAATCAAACAGGCGACTGACAATTAGGGAATTTTCTGAGGATCTGAACATCTCTTATGGTTCCATCAACAGATCTGAACATGAGACGAGTGAGTGCAAAATTTGTTCCACATGTTTTGATGGTCGAACAAAAGCAACAGCGTTTGTCAATTTCATTGGAGTTGGGCAATCGTGCCGCTTCAGATTCCAGCTTTTTAGGAAATGTCATCATGGGAGATGAAACTTGGGTCTATGGTTATGATCCTGAGACCAGGGTTCAGAGTTCTCAATGGAAATCACTCAGTTCTCCTCACGCAAAAGAAAGTGCGTCAATCAAGATCCAACATGAAGGTGATGATGATTGTGTTTATTGACCTTCATGGAATTGTGTGAGCTGAGTTTGTACCCAGGAACACTACGGTGAACTCTGAATATTATAAGGGCTAATTACAGCATTTAAGAAATGATGTGCATAGAAAACGACCTGAGAAATGGGCAAACAGTTTCATACTCCATCATAACAATGCTCTGTGTCACACATCACTTCTGATATGGCAATTTCTGTCAAATAAAAATATTACGGTGTGTCCTCATCCACCTTATTCACCGGATCAGGCACCGTGCGACATCTGGCTCTTCCCCAAAGTCAAAATGACCATGAAAGGTAAACGTTTGAATCGATTCTGGGGATCGAGGCAGCCACGACAGCGCAACTAAAGACATTCACAAAAGAGGACTTCTAGAACTGCTTCAGAAAGTGGCAAGATCAATGGGATAAGTGTGTTCAAAGCGAGGGGGAGTATTTTGAGGGGGATTAATGGCAATGTGTCTTTTACTGTAATAATTTTTTTTTAAACATTCACCATATTTTTTTTATCACACCTGTGCCTGTAAAAGGAAGTATTTTAGATTTGTGTACATTAGTTCTGTTCCTATCACCTTGCACATTCCAAAGGGCTACTTATTTCATAAATTTGAAAGTAGCAGTTTATTTCTTGTAATGTGAAACGGAATATTCACTTACCAGCTGTCATGAGCAAACCACTGATGATGAGGGAGAGAAGCACAAAATATTTCTGTTCTGGTCCAAAACACAAGAAGAAAATCAGGACAAGGATCAGTGAGATCAGGACACAGATGAAGCACAGTGTGAAGAAAATCTGTGTCACTATCATGAAGGCTGTAAAAAAAATTAAATAATTAATGGCAAGGTAAAAACAGAGACGATATATTACCTTTGTATCCACTTAAACATATTATACTTCCCCCCTCTCTTCATATATATGGATCTGGGTCATTCCAAAATTGGTTACGCAGGTTAAAATTATCATGCTGAGGTAAATCGCGGAGCAGTTCCGTGTATGAAAAATAAATTGGCCGAAATAAATAATACTGGGAAATTCCGTATGTTTTCTAGAATTAACTGTAGCTTCAGCGTACATGCACACACTAAACTATTCACGCATCACTGAGTAAATCTAATAATACAATAAGAAGAGATGGATTTTGTCTGCTCTACAATGGTCCTACTTTATGTGTTATTCCTTTATCTTATGACCAACAGCCGAGTGCATGAAATGATGGCACATACATCATGATTATCCTAAATATATACACATAGAGTGTACTTCAGATTATTCAAAATAGGGCCTGTAGGTACATAAGCAGTGGCTTTCAAAATGTTAACAGCCAGTGCAAACAGAACTATGATATGCAGAACAAAGCAATTTCAATATTGGAATATAATGGCATGTATGTGCAACCTTCAAGTTTGAACTTACATGGTAAGAGGAAGCCTCTTATTTTATCATAATCAGTGGTGAATGGATCATAGACCCATCTACATCCAACAAAAAATCTCCTCTGAGCACTGTCATTAGGGTCCGCCAGGGAACGAAAACAATGTGACCACAAGCCAAGACGATCAAGTTTCGCTCCTGTGATGCGAGGGTCACTGACAAGCCAAGCAGGTGCACAGAATGCCACAAATATGCATATTAGTGTCAGCACAAAGGTGAGAACTGCACAGTTGCCGGCCAGACTGCGTTTCTTCATTTTGACTACCCTCACTTGTTGATTTTCACTGTAAGCATGAAACATTAACAAGATATAAATGTATATTAAATATATATATATATATATATATATATATATATATATATATATATATATATATATACACACACACACACATATATATA
>Ga0268261_10001560_pt1 | contig 15891 bp, 14 predicted proteins | sample TergutNc150P1_FD_190353 | JGI IMG/M metagenome (GOLD analysis project Ga0268261, IMG submission 190353) | Nasutitermes corniger P1 segment gut microbial community from laboratory colony in Florida, USA - Nc150 P1 (SPAdes) (version 2) | ecosystem: Host-associated > Arthropoda: Insects >... | reverse complement strand
CCGGTTAACTGGCCCGACCACGACCAACAGCACTGCTATCACCACGCTCCAACGGTAAAACCAGAGGCTGCTACTGCGGTTGTTGAGCTCCTGATGATGGGCGTGAGGACGCCCGAAAAATGTTGAGCTGTACATAAAGGTCAAGTAATAAACTTGATAAGTTGTTGCATCTAGTTGGTTGATTTATTTGAATGACCAAATGTGCTGCCTGTAAATCTTTGTCATTTCTTTTTTCAGCTGATTTATTGCTGGCAGTTTCTGAAACTGAGCTACAGGTGGATGAAGATGGAGATGGTGACTGTTGCCTGACACTTCCGTGTACTGTGTGTGTGCAAGAAAGGAGGACACATGCTTCAGTTCCATCTTATTTGCAGCTGTAATACAAATATTTTGTTGTAATACTTCTTTTGTAATTATAAGTAAATTATGAAGAAACTTATCATATTTCTGCAAATACAGGTGGGTGGTGCATTTGAAAGTAGCCCTTATCATTCACCTGCAGACAATGCTGGTAGTGCCCACTGTCCATATCCAAACAGAGCTGAGCATACCTTAACTCTGTTCTGTGAGATGTGCAGAAAGTAGCACCATCATGTTGGAAAAAGCAATCCATGTGCTTGTTCCTTGTTAGGTGGGAATAAAACTCATCCGGTGACCATGTTGTTGTGCAGTTTACGATGGGACACACTGAGTGTTCTGTTACCATGTTGTTGTGCAGTTTACGATGGGACACACTGAGCGTTCTGTTACCGTGTTGTTGTGCAGTTTACGATGGGACACACTGAGTGTTCTGTTACCGTGTTGTTGTGCAGTTTATGATGGGATGCACTGAGTGTTCTGTTACCGTGTTGTTGTGCAGTTTACGATGGGACATACTGAGTGTTCTGTTACCGTGTTGTTGTGCAGTTTACGATGGGACACACTGAGTGCTTTGTTACCGTGTTGTTGTGCAGTTTATGATGGGACACACTGAGTGTTCTGTTACCGTGTTGTTGTGCAGTTTACGATGGGACGCACTGAGTGTTCTGTTACCGTGTTGTTGTGCAGTTTATGATGGGACGCACTGAGTGTTCTGTTACCGTGTTGTTGTGCAATTTACAATGGGACATACTGAGTGTTCTGTTACCGTGTTGTTGTGCAGTTTACGATGGGACACACTGAGTGTTCTGTTACTGTGTTGTGCAGTTTACGATGGGATGCACTGAGTGTTCTGTTACCATGTTGTTGTGCAGTTTACGATGGGACACACTGAGTGTTCTGTTACCGTGTTGTGCAGTTTATGATGGGACACACTGAGTGTTCTGTTACCGTGTTGTTGTGCAGTTTACGGTGGGACACACTGAGTGTTCTGTTACCATGTTGTTGTGCAGTTTACGATGGGACATACTGAGTGTTCTGTTACCGTGTTGTGCAGTTTAAGGTGGAACATACTGAGTGTTCTGTTACCATGTTGTGCAGTTTACGATGGGACACACTGAGTGTTCTTTTACCATGTTGTTGTGCAGATTACGATGGGACACACTGAGTGTTCTGTTACCGTGTTGTTGTGCAGTTTACGATGGGAGATACTGAGTGTTCTGTTACCATGTTGTTGTGCAGTTTATGATGGGACACACTGAGTGTTCTGTTACCGTGTTGTTGTGCAGTTTATGATGGGACACACTGAGTGTTCTGTTACCGTGTTGTTGTGCAGTTTACAATTTTGTACATAACAATCTGCTAGTTAGTACTTTTGCTTCATATTTGAGAGGTTAGAAATTTGATTCTTGGCCTCATGGTTGGCTAACCTGGGTCACTGTCATTATCATCAGTCCCACTCTGAAGGGAGTCCGTAACCATTCCCTCTGCATTCGTCATTCACAGTTCTGTTTCCTTTCAAGGCTGTGCAATCTATGCTGTGCTGTTAACACTTTCTGTGTTACGACAAGTTGTCAGGTGTTTATTTGTTCCAGAATAGTTTAATTGTGTTGTCTTTACACTTTTTTTTTTCATTTTTTTTGCAATAAATGAAGCATTCTCATGTTTTACTTGAGTCAGCACAGTGTTTGTGTAGCATGCATGTGATGGCTTGCATGTAGTAGAGAGTTAGTGTGTGATGTTCTGTCCCAGGAAATGTCACGTTGAAGGCTTGGAACGTGCGTCTGAAACATCTGCATTACTGGAACGTATCGCGCAGTACCAAACAGAATATGACGAGTTATGTGAATTCACACGTAATGAGAAGAAAATATATGAGGAATTCTTCAGTAACCAGGTACATGTTCTTACAACTAAACAACTGGACCAGTGTTTAGTTTAGTGACAGGAAATGCAGATGTGTGGGTTTGATCCCCGGCCAGGCTGTGTAGTATGTGCTGGAGACTTTGGTCTTCCTCCTTCACTCTCATCTCATTAGTGCTACATACTCATGTATCCATCCATCTCTGACACTATACAAATCTTAGCAATTTATAGTGTCATTGAACAAAACAGACACTTAGTGACTACCAGCACTGGTGATTTGCCATATGTTAGATTGTGTCACGCCATAAATCAACAGTTTTTTGTAGAACATTTGTTGGGATCCATTCTGTTCTGTTAGTGCTGTAAATGGTTTATTGGCACTATGTTTTGTGTGATGGCAATGTGAGAAGAATAGTTTGTGGAGACATCTTGACAGGCAGGCGACAGAAGTGTACGAAATTGGGTGTTTCTAGTATTATAAAATGAACGCAGGAGCATTGTCTGCATAGGTATATAAAGTGTTCCTTTACTTCTCTTCAGCTTTCAGAAGCAAATTCCAGAATTCAAGACCTTGCAGTTGAAAATGAACACCTTAATGCTGAGCTAAAAGCATCACAAGATGAATGCGCAGCATTATGTAGTGCCTTACGTTTACTGGAGCAATCAAACCCAAGTCACGGCGATTCAAACAAGAGTGAACCTCCAAGAATCAATGTGGTAAGATCAGTCACACTTGTTCTGCTTATGTGTTATGGCTTTGAATTGTTCAGGATGGTAATGCTGTGCTGCTGGGCAAGTAGTCCCCAACATTTGAAGGAACGTAGTGTCTTCATGTTCAGCGCCTGTCAGTCAGTCCAGGGGGGCTACTCACCCAGCAATACAGCGTAACATTTAGAATGACTTTCATCTTCAGAAAATTGCTGTGAAAACATCAGAGCTCATATTGTGCCTTTTTCCCTCAGACCTCACCTTTCAAATTTTTAATTCTCAAAGTGCAGTATAATCTCTTGAACATATTATATCCATGAACTATCAGAATATCATCATGTTGTCAGTCCAACACAACAATACATATTCTAGGTTGACTGCAAGAGGAAGAAGTAAACATGCAGAGATACAGAAGTGTTGGCCGGGTAGCGTAGTCGGTATAGCAACTGGCTGGATGGTCCGGGGATCGAATCCTGGTGGGGGGCGAGATTTTCCGCACCTGTCCAGACCAGCCCTGGGGCCCACCCACCCTCCTGTACAATGGGTACCGGATCTTTTCCGGGGGTAAAGAGCGGCCGGGGCGTGACGCTGACCCCTCACCCCCTTCTAGTGCCGTGGTCATGAAAGAGTAGAGCTATACCTCTACTCCCTGTATGGGCCGTACGGCCTGTACAGGGGTGCACTTTACTTTTAGATACAGAAGTATGACAGTTAAGCCTAATTCTTTGTTAAATGGTGATGTAAAACGTAACTATGAATTGTAAATCTCCAGAAATTACAACACATTTAGATCATCACATACAAATATAACTTTCTCCAAATATACAGTTGGTAGAAAAAAAATTGTTAAAATACTTAGGGTCAAAATGCACATGCTCAGATCTGCATAGGGCCATAACATAAGTAAAAACAAAAAGGAACTTTGGCTTACACTTACTCAGCACAACACTGTGAATGCAGAACTATCCTACTTAAATCTTGCAAAACCTACACACTCTTAGCAAACATGTTTTTAACTTATTTCAACATAATCTTACTCTGTTGGCTTCTGAGACCTCCAAAAACACAACTAGACTACACATTAGAATTAATTTGAATACAAAATTTTAACATTGCTGTTACAATTTTATTGCAGGTTGAATACTGTGATGTGGGATCCCACAAAAAACAAACAAAAATTATAATCCAGTTCTATGAGTTACACTTTACTTGCAGTTTAAGTCTGTATTGAGCCTGATGGTGGATTATTTAACCCTTAGGCGACTAATGTCATATATATATATGACATTAGTAGCCTAAAGGTTAATAATTTAACCCTTATTCTGCTAACGTGGAGAAAATGGTGAGCTCCTAATAATGCCAGCAAATGGCAGATGGGATTTAATTTGGGGTTTAAAGGGTTAATCTGCAACATGTGGTTTTTCTGTTTGGATATAGAGTTATGGTGGACTGATAATATGAAGATATATTGATTATTTTAAAGAACTATCAGAATGAACTGCAGTATATTACAAATGAACTACAATTATTGTTTCTGTTACCGCTGATCTGGAATATTATAACATGTGGAATGTGTGAGAGGAGTCACATAGCATGTGAACTTAACCTGGCGTACCAAACTGCTGCTATGATGTAGCCAAACGTGTCTTGTTAGGTGGCTGCATAGAATAGAATAGTATATGGGGTCGAAGCCTTCCGGGCCTGATGCACCTAGGCCTTAAGACAGGCCCTTTGTGCCCCATGTTCTGTACTAAATTAAAGGAGCCCTGTTCCTTTAAGTTTGTCCTTCCATCTGTATGACGTGTTTTGTGATGTATTCTGGTCTTAATCTCTCTACCTCTTGATTTTGTTTTAGTTTATTTTCTTGTTCAGAACCTTCTTTTGCATTCCGTGATCTCAAGTCAAACTCAGTGTATAATTTTCTCCATTGAAGATTTGCCTTTATAATCATGTTCCAATCCACTGCTTGCCACAGTAAAGTGTGCAGTTACAGCTGTTCTCACTATTAACCTCAAGCCCCTGGCACTACAGTACTCCTGTGGAAGGCAGCAACAGTATCTATCGCACCTCTGTGGACCATGGGGACAGTCTGAATGCTTTGGAGAAGAGAGAATTCTCTTGTGCCTGGCAGCCAAACCATGATCCCCTGGTTGTCCAGCCCATAGCCTGGTCACCAAGTCACAATCCTGGCTCCTCTCTGCTTGTCACAGGAACCCTAAATGTCACTGAAGTTACATTGATAAGATGTAAACTTTTACAATGCCTTGTTATTTTTTATAGTCACATCTGTCCATCAGTTCACATATTATGAGACACATTTCACACTTTTTAAAATAACTTTGCTCATTACTGTGGTCCAAATCAGACGAACAGTCTTTGATTTGCAAGTGTCTAGAAACCTGTTTTAAGTGAAGCATGACAGTAATGCTAACCGTACATGAGATCTGATGTTCTCACAGCACTGTTGCTGGAGATTCAGGTCTCCTGGGATGTGATGCTGTGTCATTCAGTGAGTGGTTCCCTTAATTCTGGAAGACTGCATTGCCGTCATTTTCATCATCGTCAAGCAGCCCAGGAAGATACGCTTGCATGGCTTGACCCTGAAGATGAAGGCACTATGATTGCAGCACCAGACACCACTCACCCAGCCACACAGTGCCACATTTCAGAAGACTTGAATCTCTGATGCCGCACATTCTTATGCAGATAACTGCTCCGACAGGCTGCACAGAGTTTCATAATTATGATGCTGTGAACTCATACATTTGTTGATTTTCACATAGTTAGTCACATCTGTTCATGTACACATGCTAGGTTTAATTTATGTTTGACTCTGTACAGTATCACATGTGCATTTTAGTGTAATACTAGTTGTAATTTAATAACATGCACTTTCAAAATTATATTTAAGAATATGAAGTTGTATAGTTACAGGATCTTGTATCCAGAATGCTTGGGACTTAGGGTTTCCTGGATAAGGGATTTAGAGTCTCGTGTAATTGGGAGCATTATACTGAAAATGTACTGAAAAATGATTTAAAATAAAAAAACAGTTTATTCCTTCAAAATGAAGGTGTGTTGGGTTTAACGTCAGCCACAGGGTTTAACGTCAGCCATGGGGTTTAACGTCAGTCACAGGGTTTAATGTCAGTCACGGGGTTTAACATCAGTCACAGGGTTTAACGTCAGTCACGGGGTTTAGCATCAGTCACGGGGTTTAACGTCATTCACGGGGTTTAACGTCAGCCACACGGTTTAACGTCAGCCACACGGTTTAACGTCAGTCACAGGGTTTAACATCAGTCACGGGGTTTAACATCAGTCACAGGGTTTAATGTCAGTCACAGTGTTTAATGTCAGTCACAGGGTTTAACGTCAGTCACAAGGTTTAACGTCAGTCACAAGGCATCATCTGAAAATATATCATTTAAAAACATCAGATGAAGCATCAGTGCTGCAATTACTTGGTGCAAATTTTAAATTTATTTGTTCTGGAACATAATTGGCTTTTGGAACATTCCATGTACTGGGATGTCCCATACTTGCACCTGTAGAGTCTTCTAGAACAGTGTGAGTTCTTAATGAACAATAAAATGTGCCATTGTATTGTGCAGTACATTCACTGCATTGCAGTTAGCAGCTTTCATAACCCATTCATATGTGCAAGATTTGAGGTTCTCGCAGTGGTGCTGCTGAAGATTCATGTCTTCAGGGAAGTGAAGTGTCACTTGCTGCATGACTTCAGATGCTTTAAAGGATAGCAAAGGCTTTAGCTTCAGGGTCAAGCAGTCCACATCTACGTGTACGCAGTGTCACTTAGCTGAAGACTTTAATGTCTTAGTCTTAGTTGACAAGTATTTGGATATATTGTTGTTTAGTTTTACGTATATATGATACATATCCAGTTATGCTCATTATGATATATTGCAGGATGCATGCAATGAGCTGGCCAGTTTTGAACAACTGAATGTAAGAGCACTGTGTAACAGATCTGCTAATGAAGTGACAAAATGTGCAGAACTAAATGAAGATGGACTTCCAGCTGTGGTTACAGGCCTGAAGAAAGAAATTACCACTCTGAGGGCAGCTCTTAACAAGAAGACATATGAACTTCACAAACTGAAGAAAGACCTGCGTTGTGAGAGCACACTGATGGAAAAGATGGCAGATTTTGAAAAAGAGATATACAGTCTGAAGCAAGAAAAGTTCAAATTGTCTGAAAATCTGAGAGAAAAAATAGCAGAATTGAAGGATACACATGGCACAGTGTCACTGCTAGGAGAAAAAATACAGTTAATGGAAAATGAAAGTGTAAAACATTCAAAAATGTTAGAAACAAGTTCTAAAGAGGTACAGAATCTAAAGTCCAGAATTTTAAATCAGGATCAAGAGATTGATACGTTGTGCAGGAAGAATGTGACTCTGTCAAGAAGTTTGGAGAAAAAATGTGAGGATATACGAAAGCTAACTTCCGAATTTCCTGAATTGAAGAAAGAAAACAGTGAATCGAATAATGAAATAGTTAAGAACAATTTGGATTGCCTAAATACGAATACTACAGGAATACTTTTAAATAATTCAAGACTGAAGGAGGAAATGTGTTGTGTAAAAAACAACAGTTTCATTCCTTCTAACACACCGGAAGCAAAGATCCATGGAGTAAAACAGCTGTCCGAAAATTGCACTCAATGGGACGAAGACAGTTCCTTGAAAAGTGGTGGTGCCAAGATAGCAGAGTTGCATATGTATGATGCTGAAAATCCAAAGCTGAAGGATGAAATATCTCCATTTATTTATGAAATTATAAGTTCAGAAAGCACAAAAGAAAAAATTGCTCCAAAATGGAGAGCTGTAAATGAAAATGTTCCTATAAAAACTGTAGGTGAGAAAGTAGCGAAAGGAATGACTGTGAAAGTAAAGAGGCATACTGCTGACAAGTGTTTGCTGAAATATGTCGACAGGCTGTCAAATGAACTGAAAGAAAGGGCTGTAGAAGTGAATGAACTTAGGTCACAACTAAAGGAAGAACAACTTCAAGCAGAGAATTTGAGAAGAGTAGTACTCGTCCATCAGGAAGAAAATGTTAAGCTCTCAAATATTTTGAATCAGAATATGCAAGATGAATGTTTCAGGATAGCTGATACACAATCCTTAGGACTGTTTCAACTGAACAACATCTCGATGACAGAAAATGCAAACTTTTTAAAGGCAGTTAGTCAAAAACATGCAGAACTTGACAGACATACATTAAAAACTGAGACACTGTCTCCCAATAGGACATGGACTTCTGAAAATCCACAGCTAAGAATGTCTGAATGTACCAACCAAATGATGAAAGTTAATTTGCAAGAATGTAAGCTAAACTGTTTACGAAAGAAAGTCGCTTGCCAGAAAAACATAATACGCAGACTGCAGAAGAGAGAACTGAAATTGAAGACCAATATGGAACAGTGTAAGAAAATTCACTTTACTTTTTCTGTACAATTACATATGTTCTCTAATGTTAGATTTCTTAGTCTATATTGAGTTTGTGCTTACAATAGTGAAGTCTCATTATAGCAGTTATGCATAAGTACTGTTTTTCCTCATCCCCCAGATAAGAGGCAAGAGGATATACTGCAGTGCCTGAAGCAAGAGAATGCCTTGCAGAAACACAGAATTTTACTGTTGGAATTGCAAGCAAAGCATGTCAGTTTTGTGCATAAAACTCACACAGATTGTCTACAGTCAGTCTCTTCTTTGAGAGTTGAGGTGAGCCTGAATCTTATAACATCTGCAATAATTGTATCTCATATAGAGTTAACCTTGAGTAACGAATGTTTTGTTTTTACACTGGTGTACCTGCACCATGTACATGTCCAATCAGAGAATCACAAAAAGTCAGTGAAGTATACAGAAGCTGTAAAATTACAGCCAGCATGTTTTGGTCTGTAAAGACCATCCTCAGGGATAGCAATTATGAAATGCTCTCAGGAAGTACCACAATTTACATAAATAAATGTAAATGGATTAACGAAAATATGTAGTGATATAAAGTTATTGGTGTAGAATTTAAAATACATTGATTTCACTTCATACAGAACACCCCCCTCCCCCCAAATTATACTTTGTTATACTTTGTTTGCTTTTGTGTGATTTAAGTGGGTGTTTTGTGTACCCTGATTGGCATAATTATTTGTTTTATTTTCATTTTACTTGTATTGATGATCGTTCTCTGTGTTTTATTCTAGAAGATGAATTTTCTAAGGTTAAACAAAAATATGAGATTTTGTTTTCTGTTGTTCTTAGAATTTGATGCTCCACTCTCATCCATACCGTGTACACAGTCAAATGGAAAATTCAGCCATTCAGTACAAGATGACAAAGAAATGTGGCAACTCAAAACATATGGACATAGGCTTCCAAACCTTTGTCAGCTCCAGTGACAGTGTGCCTCATCTTGGACACACAGCACAACCTGACTGTGATGTGATTCAGGTAAACATGCACCTGAGCACTGACAACACTTATTGCACTTGTGAATCATAACAGTGTTCTTGACAATTCAGATCCTCTGGATGTGACCCCACATCACTGTGTGAGTAGTGCCTGGGGTTTTGAAGGCACTATGATCATTCAAAATGTCGCAAACTACTCGCCCAACAACACAGGTCTTTATCCCAAAAGACTTGTATTTGGATTTCCATTGCTGTGAGCACCTAAGATCTCACATGGGCATTGGCTAACTTTCATTCTTCTCTTATAGGCATGTGGTGTACCAAACGTGCATATGGAAACTCACAACTCTGAATATCAGAATTTGTTTTCACCATATCGAAGCAAACATCGTCTTGGTGAAACTGGCATGTCACATGACATATCAAATGTACACATGCGAGGCAAAACAGTCAGGAAAGCTCAAAAGCAGAATAAGTTATATTCACTGAACTTGGTAGAGAAAAATGTTCCTATGGACTCGCCAGAAACTGCATCTTGTAAATATGTTTGGAATCAGCATAAAGGTCACAGATGCTATACCAAGGAAGGTGCAGACGGATGGGCAAGACTGGGCCGTGAATTGGATATGCAGCTCAATACTGGTGCATATTCTTAAGGTAAAATACGGGTTATAATGTATGTGTCAATTGTTTCAAAGATAAAATTGTTTTATATATGTACACACACACACACACACACACACACACATACATACAGTAGTTTGTCTACAGCATTAACATCTAAGCAGGCAAACATCTGGAAAGTGATTTAGTCTATTCAGACTGTTTGTTTCTAGTCATTTATAAGTCTGAAATACACTGACTTCAAATGTTACATTTCATATATGTATTTTTATACTGAATTATGAATACATGTTATATACTGATATAAACAAAACTAATTTAAATTGTCACAAAACAGTTTCATCCTCATAACTTCACTAGTCACACAATACTAAAAACATCTGTATAGAAAATTATTAAGCTTTCACTGATTTCTTGGGTACAGTCACACAAGAAGAATTCAAACACTTTAGTTAAAAACACATCTTAAGCGGTAACATTTTAAGACAGGATAAAAAATTCATTGTCTTTACAGGGATACTTTTGGGATCAAAACATTGTACCATTTTCAGTGGGAAACCATTCTAACTAAAAACAGGAACACTGTGCCTACATATTTCACTGGACTTTGTCAATTATGCTGAATTGCATAGTGTTAGTTTGAAGTCTGTAAGTGCTACATACAATTTTTGTATTCACTTCTGTGTGTGTAATTTGCAAAACATTCTCTGAGGTTAATTCTCGGTATCCTGTGTATTTACTGCAATGGTACGTATGTGATAAACATACGCAAAATGACACAGTTGCTGAATAATCAGTCTTCTGCTTATTACTGATATGTTAATTCCAGTACACATTTACATATTAGTATTTAGTTAAGCAATAATTACAGTTTATTGGGTGTGTGTGGCGCTCTACTTAATTATTTCAATACGGCTAGAATATTTGTGGAAGGTCGTTATATGCAGATTGTTTGGTCATATGATTTGACTTGTACAATTATTTTTGTAACAAAATATGATGGACATAATATTTTGATGTAGCACATCTGGATGTTGTCTTTGATCTCATTGACTAGCACACAATTCTACAACACATGACAACACCATCCAATACTACAATAAATAGACAAACTATATTAGACTAAATAAGCCACATGCAATCCAAAAGCCATTGTGAAATTTACCGGGCGAAACAGTGCAAGATTTGAGGTTCTCACAGTGATGTTGCTGAAGTTTCTATTATTCTGGGATGTAACACTGTGTAGTTAGGTTAGTGGTTACCAACATTTTGAAGGATTGTAGCACCTTCAACTGCAATGGTCAAGCAGTCCAAGGGACTGTTTGACCATTGCTGTTGAAGGCACTATGGTCCTTTGAAATGTCAGTTAACAGCACAGTGTCACATCTCATAAGACTGAACCTCAGATGATGCTAGTTTACTGAACCTGCTCTGCTACAGTCTGAAGGGGAAACATACATAGTTTTGGGATATGTAACTGCCATCTCTCTCTCTCTCTGCTTTTGCTTTCATTATAAGCAGTGAGAAAAGAGCAGGTTATATATAAATGACAATTAGCTCCTTTGACTACACATAAAAGGTGTATACAGTTGAGCCCCAAAATTTGGGAAGTTTTTGTTTGGGCTTCAGACCTTTTGTGATAACCCACTGTACTTTTGTGACAGTTTCATTGTAAAGGCATGAGGTCACATGGTTGGCAAATGTGCCTCCCCCAGTGTCCTGCAACTGTGCATGTCTCCTGTGGCTCAGTCAAGGTCTTTCTTTCATTAAGTCAGGTGACTGGTTTTGTGCCTCACAACTGCCGTGCCTCTTACGCTTTTTGAGGTTATTTTATATTGTTATTAGTATTTCAAAATTGTGAGAACCAAATAGGAATTTAACGTGGAAATGTATTCTGATGTTTGTGACAGTTCAATCAATGTCAATTAATCATGAATGATGAGACTATTGTATTTATATGTGCACACTACAAGAGGTGACAGCATGTGCACGTGAGGTATGTCACTAAGCTACAAGTATCAGCAATTTCATCTTGCAGCATGTGTAGTGACAGGTTCAGAATTGGGGACTATTGATTATAATGTACCCTCAAAAATTCTTAAATTATATCTGGTCATATAAACACCAGAAACCAAAGACCCCATAGATTGGGTGATAACAAAGCCAAACTAGATGTTGAGAACCAGCAACCAAATGACGTTTTACTCAATCACTCACCGTTCTTCTCCTCCGGACCCAAGAGTGGGATGGCAGTTGATCTCCCAGATAAGATACTGTTCTTTGTGGAATCCCAAATCACAATGAGCCACCTGTTCAGTGTGTATTAACTTGCTAGGATAGGAGATGAGGATAATACTGGAATTTCAATTGGAAATGTAGTTGAGAGCACGGAATGAAGAGTTGAATTAAGGACACTGCCTCGATCACGATTACTCAGAGTAACTCTTAAGAGAAGAATGTTGGATAATATGTTGTGTCCTGCCTCAGTAATTAGTAGTCACATCACTTTTATTGCAGGTTTTGTAAATAGGTGCAATAATATATCCTTTCCAATGCTGGGGCAACTCTTCCTTATTCTGAAAATAATGTTTAACTCCTGCATGGATCAGCTTGGTCAGAACAAGGTTTATGTCCTGCTGCATACATTTCCAGTCCTACATATCTTAGTATTATTGGGGTATTGTTGTCACAGACTTAAGTATGGGTTCAGTCAACATTACATTTGCCATATGTAACATTACAGTCTGCACCACTGGCACTTCTGTAACTGTGGACATGACAACATTTCACACAGGGATGCAGGCATGTTTCAAATGTAACCTATACCAACTGTTAATTAGTTACTGCCATGAAACCGGACAACATCATATGCAGGGTGCAGGCATGTTTTATATGCATCGTGTACCTACTGTTCATTAGTTGTCACCATGGAACTAAATGCTGAACATAATTTTGTATGGCCAATACTTTTGTATTTTTAAGGTACAGTCTTTGTACAAGCTATGAAGGCATATAGGGGGAGTGGAGTATAGCGCTATTCACTCTTCACCTGTGTCCTAAATGGACGTGAGTTGTCAATTAACCTCAGGAAGCACACCAGTACTGACTAAGCCTTATTTTACATTCTACAGAATCCACTTTAAAAACAACTACATATTTCCCCACACTACACCACATAAATTGTATGTGTACATCATTACAGATTGTAAGAAATCGTGCGGAGTCGTGATGTCCTTGAATGGCATTGCTCGGACTAAATTTCGTGAAAATCGGTCGATTGCTTTGACGTTACAATGGCGTGACAGCACAGTGACAAAACCTACTAATTTCCTCATTAGGAAGGCACGTAGGCTGGGAGGTGGGCTTTCTGGAAAGGTGAAATGATATACCTGAAACGGAATTTTAAAGATGATATCAGTTGATTGTTTCATAATGCTGTATCTGCTGCCAAGAAGTGTCATGGATCATATGTAATACCACGGATTTTGTGGTCTGCGGAATAACGATGGTGAACCACTATTCTCCGTTAGTACATTTCCGGAGCCCCGAAATTCGTCACAGAACGCAATGTGAACGTACACATTACAGAGTTGCTAATACCTCATCCTTTATGGTGCATGATCCATAATTCTATAATCACATTTTGTGGCTGGTTGACGGTATTCCTCGTATTACTGTTCCGAAGAAACCGCCGTCTTGCAAGCATTACGGATAAATCGTTTATAAAACGTGACCTTAATAAACCCTTCACATACTAAGTAAAACGCTCAGATTACGAACTAAATGAAATTGCGTACATTTATCCGTCAGATTAGACGTTCCAAATCTAAGTCCCCCGTCTACCGTGCCAAAGAAATGCCATCTCAGATGCAACACGGAATACAGCAGACAGGGTATGTCGAATTGGTTGAATTTCGCGAATGTGTGCGGGCGATTGCTATGCATTTCCGCGAACAATTCTGCATCAAAATAATTACCAAATTAATATAAAGAGTTTTGAAAATAAGTGAAGGCATGAACTGATGTTGAAAGTTGAGGACTACATTAATTTCTTTCGTTACGTTTTCTTCGTCGACTTGTGTACTTTGTAGTATTAACACTGACCTACAATTAACGTGCCTTTATTGCCTTGTGTTGACATCTCGGACAAACGGAAGAGGAAATATTAAAAACATAAAGGTTTGTAACATGTTCTTTATAAATAATATATTACGAATTATAGTAATTATATCTGTAATTGCCCCTTAATATACTAAGGTCAAATAATATTACGAACTTGTTGCACTGATTTCAGCAAGTTTTGTGTCTGTCGTTTCATTAATGGAGTATTACTTCAACGAGAATTGAATTATTGTTTTAGATTCCTTTGTACTGATCTTTTTATGTGTTAACTTGCGCTGTTGATTACGAGGAAGAATAAACAACGTGTGTTATACCACGTTTATCCATGCTTCGTCACAACACAATTAAAAGTGTTTCTGAACAGTTACAAATCGAAATGAGTCATCGGCAGATCTTTGGAGCAGGTTGAAATTAAGGCATGCTTATTGCCATTCATATAATAATATATTATCGTACCGGTCCCCTGTGTAGTAGCTAGAAGACATGTACGAAAACTGCAGTTTTGGTGTGATATTTGAGGTTCACACAGCAATTTTGATTGAGTTACATCTTGTGAGATGTTATGCGATGTCGACTTTCAAATGGGTAGTTGTACTTTTTATTTTGTATCGTTGTGAATCTTCTGCTCCAGTCCTCATAAATTTATGGTGTTTAAGAGGAAGGTGCCGAGGAGAATATTTTGGGTCTAAGAGAGATGAAGTACGGGAATTGCCGGGGGGGAGTGACATAGTGAGAAGCGTCATAGTTTTGTTGTTCATGGAATGTCGCTGGGATGACCAGATAAAGGAGGCTGATATAGGCAGGACTTGTTGCAATCCATAAAATATATATATATATATATATATATATATATATATATATATATATATATAGTTGGGAATTTTGAGGGGACTAGACCACTTGGGAACTGTAGGCATGGATGGGCTAATTGTAATATGGAAATGGTTCTTCAAGAAATGTGGTGTGATGGAGAAGGCTCACTTATGGTGACTGTAGGTAGGGCCAAATGGTGGGAGCTTGTGAATATGGTAATGAACCTTTGGCTTCCACATAAGGCAGTGAGTGTCTTGACTGGCTGTGCAGTTGGCGGCATTTGTAAAGTATTCATCTCCACATGAAAATTTTTTTGGGGGCAAATTCTCCAAATAATCTGTCTTTAGTATAAACTTAGGTATGTGTCTAGTATGTACCCAGGCACACCCTAATGTATCAGAATTTGGTATTTTATGTATAATTTTTTAAGTTTGTGTTTGTAAGTAGAGTTTAGTTGTTAATTTAGAAGAAGTTTAATTCAATTTTTGTTTCTTAGGTGAATAAAAATAGTGTCCTTTATGACTGAGTATTCAATAAATCTTTTTCTGTAAAAAAGTTAAAATTCTCTGGGAGCTTACCCTGGTGAAATGTGCCATGCAAACTTGGCAGTACCACTGTCAGCATCTCACGTGGCTACGTATTTTACATGTCTAAATGCTAGTGCATATGAAGCCTCAAATGTTACACATACTATGTGTGTGTTCAGAATGCACAGCATATACAAATAAATATAGTCCCTTATTTTAGAATAAGGAGGAGATAATGAATATTAAAAAACCTATAGATAAACATAAAATCTCAGTTTTTGTAACTTTTCCATTTTATGTCAAGAATACATTTCTAGTTTTTAAGCTTTCGCCGTGTTGTAGTAATGAAAAATTGTCTTCTGGGTATTTCCCCGGCGTCCGAACATTATAAGCCGACGTTTCGGAACTCTGTGTCGGTTCCATCTTCAGCAGGTGGT
>Ga0268261_10001559_pt1 | contig 15898 bp, 7 predicted proteins | sample TergutNc150P1_FD_190353 | JGI IMG/M metagenome (GOLD analysis project Ga0268261, IMG submission 190353) | Nasutitermes corniger P1 segment gut microbial community from laboratory colony in Florida, USA - Nc150 P1 (SPAdes) (version 2) | ecosystem: Host-associated > Arthropoda: Insects > Digestive... | reverse complement strand
CGCGCGCGCGCACGCACACACACACACACACACACACACACACACACACACACACACACACACACACACACAAATGGAAACTGTAGGAGTTGTACAAGATTCACTTTACATATTTTATACAAATAACCCAGTGACGACCCAATAAGGAAACACGCAGCTTTATTTTGGGACTCAAGAACATCTGTTTTCCAATAAATTGTATTGGACTTGACGTTCATCTTGTTGGTCATTTCTATAAGATTTGTATTGGAATGTTGCTTTAATCTGAAACAATTAAAATGTAAATTTGCCCTCATTTTAGACATTGTTCCTGTTAATGGCATGCCTTCCTTTTCTTAAGGCAGAATAAAGAAGAGCATCTTGCAGCTTCCTTTACTCAGGACCATTTGAGTTCCCAGTCTGGAAAAAATACCAAATCTGGTGGAAGAAGAAACTGTGAGATCCACATTCTCTGGGGTGGAAATTAAATGAAAATCAACTGCTTCAGATCACAATACCATAACCTGACACATGATGCACCAAATACAATACCATTCACCTGAAAGGAAGGGTACCCTCAAGGATGTACATAAGAGAAAGCTGGAATGAAATGCTTCATCCTCTATGGGTAAAGCTTATATAATGGATGTATGAATTCAAGACAAGGAGAAACACTCCTAGATGACAACAATGATGACGATGACCAACGCAAACAAGGAGAAGCACTTCCAGATTTTTTTAAGAGCAATTACCTACATGCTACTCCAATAGTCATGATAGTGATAATGAAGATCAGACTTTAAGTAAAAAAAATCATAATTTCTGATTCCTGTGAAAAATCTGATATATAACATCTGTGATACATGCACTTCTGAAGAAAATCCAGACTTCAACAATCATTCTGATTATGACAAATGGCCCAGTTTTTACACTCTCCTGCCCAAGTACCCACGCTGAAAACTCTTTCTTTGCTGTGACAACTCTCAGATGTGCAAATAAAATTAAATTTGAGTAAAAATTCTTATATTAACGTAACAGGCCTTGTAGGATACCAATTTGAACAAAAATACATGCCTTGCAATAAAGTACATTCATAGATTGAATTCAGTAGTTCACTTTTCATATTCAGTATTATGGTTTGGACTTCATGTCACAGCACGACAGCAAATTTCATCTTCCGTAATTGAAGTGAACACTTTACATCTGGGGAACATCTGCTTCATTACAAGTTCAATATAGGTGAGAGTAAAAAGTGAACCTAAATTCACATAAAAAAATTTTTGTAAAAAATAATTAATATTTATCACACTCACACCTGACCCTTTTAATTAGTTTTCCTGCTGGTTCATTTCAAGCGTGTTCATGAAAACGACTGTGAAAAGTGGTCATTGTATTGGTCATGTTTGACTCCTACCTTTAAGCTTTTAGGAAAATTTCATATTTGGAATTTTTACTACAATCTGTCAATGCATTCCAGTACTGGTTAAAACTGGATAAAAATGGTAATCACTTTACATCTCATAGCAACTGGTCTGTGTAACTGAGACAGATTGCGTTGTCTGCGATGTACAGGCCAAGGCTGAGACAGCAGAATGTACCTGCTGTGAGGTACCAGCTCCAGCTGAAGCAACAGTTGAACAGGAGCATCAAGCATGAGTGACTGAAAATGTTGAGTACTTATGTTTAAGATACACTGGAAATCTGCTGCTGATATATACGGACATCTTAGACTGTGTGTTAAAATACTCAGTCTTTTTCTGGAAACCATTCATGCAGACAAATCTAAGAACAATTATAGAGCAAATGAATCATGAGTGTTACGCTATGTAGACATTTCCTAATTTGTTTCAAAATGTATTAAGAAGGGTTCACTTCACTGTAGTAGGTCTCCGAAAATCTTCATGCTACATCTACAATGCACGGGGTCTTGTAAGCATGTACATTGTATAACTCATTTATCATAACTACTGTACCTACCTTGACAGGTCCCCACAGCACATTGCTACATAGGTCACAGTAAGTTGGTGTTGTGTAACTGTAGCGTTCAAATCGATGAGGGTGTGAATATACATGCTGAGCTGCTTCTGCTGCTCCTACCATCTTTCCTCGCATCAGTATTTCTAAAGTGGAGCGTTTGTGTAGGAGACGTCCATGTGATCGCACAAGTTGGGTACTGAATGATGCATGCCTCTGGAATGGTTAATAACCACATATTCAATAACTTCAACATAAAAACTATGATAGAAAATTTATAATTTTATACATGAGTGTCAGTTTTGTCTGTTTTACTTATAGTGTCACAAATGTCCCATTTAATATTAACCACCCAAATTATTCTTAAATCCCAAAAGACTGTAAAGATAAGGATTAATATCTGCAAATACGAGGGTGTATCAAAAAGTTTCGAGACTAGTTCCATAGACTGCCAACCGACGGCAGTACATGAATGAGTGCGCTGTACTTGGGAGCAGGGAACGTCACCACTCAGCATGCCAAGTGGCATCGCTGTGTGAACATTGGAAGTTGCACAACACAAGTGTTTGTCACTACGTGTGCCGTCACATTTGCGATTTCAGCATGGATGTGAAACTGGAGCAGACAGCAAACATCAAATTCTGCGTGAAACTTGGCAAATCTGGAGCGGAGACTTTTCAAATGACACGACGTGCATATGGAAATGAGGCCATGAGTCGTGTGAGGTGTTTCGAGTGGCACGCGCGCTTCAAGAGAGGCAGAACATCATTCAAAGACAATGAGAGGTCAGAGCGACCTTCCACGAGCTCAGCACCTAAAAATGTGGAAACAATTCGGCGGCTTGTGCATAGGATCGTCGGAGAACCATTAAGGACATTGCTGCAATCGTTAATGTGTCATACGGAACAGTGCAGACAATTCTCACGTGTGATTTAAACATGTACTGCATTGCTGCAAAGTTCGTACCCAGGCTTCTGACCCCCGAACAGAAAGAGCACCATGTTGCAATTTGTCAAGAGCTTTGTCAGCGTGCCATGGATGACCCATCCTTCATGTCGAGGGTCATCACTGGGGACGAGAGTTGGGTCTATGGGTATTATCCCGAGACTAAACAACAGTCTTCGCAATGGAAGAGCCCAGGATCCCCAAGACCAAAGAAGGCGAGGCAGAGTTGCAGCGCGACCAAGAGCATGCTCATCGTGTTTTTCAACATTTGAGGGATTGTGCACCATGAATTTGTCCCCGAAGGCCAGACCGTGAACGCCGAGTTCTACTGCAATGTTCTTCGCCGTCTGAGGGAGGACATTCAGCGAAAACGACCTGAACTGTGGTGCGCAGGCAATTGACTGCTCCATGATGACAATGCATCCTCTCACCGAGCTCTCGTAACACGTGAGTTTCTCGCCCACAAAGGCATTACCACACTTCCACATCCGCCTTATTCACCAGATTTGGCCCCTTGTGACTTCTTCCTCTTCCCGAAGATGAAGCTGCAGCTAAAGGGTCGCCGCTTTGACAGAGTGGAGGAGATCCAGCGGGAATCGCAGAATGTTCTTGGTATGCTTCGAGAACAGGACTTCCAGCACGTGTTCCAGCAGTGGCAACGGCGCTGGGATTGTTGTGTCGCTGCACAAGGGGACAATTTTGAAGGGGATGCTGCCCAAACTTAAATCAAGTAAATAAATTCTAGTCTATAGGTCCAGTCTTGGAACTTTTTGATACACCCTTGTATAGTATCATGTGACACAACACTGAAACGTCTTCAAAACACTCAACAACTTACAGTAAGAGAGTCAGTTGTTGGTAGCTCGAGTTTGTCCCAAAGAACCTTCCACTTTTGTGGTAGATGTCCTAGTTCAGTTTCCAACCTGTGAATTTCCTCCAGCAGGTGGGAAAATGCATCAGGTACAACACACTCAACATCATCATATCTGCAAGTAATGACATCAAAATATATACTTGCCAACTACATGAATATATACTAGTTATGTGACAAAATTCCTGAAAAAGTGAACAAAGCAATCAAGAATATTTTATGTCCACATACATAACAGTCCTCAGGGATATCAGAGCAGTTTTCTTCCTTAGATTTACAATTAGATAACACTTCTTTCCTAGCTACTAAGCTGTGAAATACAATAATTTATCATATTTGTAGGAGGGTACACACCGCGGTACAAGCAAGAAGGTTGCAGGTTTGATTCCCAGTGGGGTCATTGGTATTTTAATCCTTCTGTCTGCACTATGACCCTGGGGTTGTCTCAGCAGCTAACAGAAATAAGCGCCAAGGATATCTCCTGGGGGGTAAAGGCTACCGGTGCATGCAGGTGACAATTTGACCACCTTCACATGCCAAATGACTAGAAATTCTTGGAGCCCCACCCACCTACAGACCAATGTGCCTGTCTAAGCCTATAATGGGTTACCTTTATGTTATATTTGCAGCCAAACATAACACTATTTTTCACAAAATCTGGTACAGATATTATGAATTACAGACCGCACCAACCTCATACTTTTAAATCTGCTACCAGACCATTACCACGCTTTAAACTGCACACAGGTCACGTTTCACTTCCTTGTGCCACCATTGAGAAATCAACACTTCTGTTTTTCATGTTGTTTACAGCTTATAATCTCCATTTGTGGTTTCAGGAGTCTCATTTGGTTGATCCCACACAAGAACAGGAAAACAGGATAAAATTAAAACTGAATACAATATGGCACCACAGTATACACAACTGAGCCTCTCAACTTAGTATCAGACTGATCCTGGTGTCTGGGCAGGCTAAAGTGTGGGCTTGTGGCCACTCACTTGTTGGGATTGTGGGTTAAAATCCTGCTGGGTGCACGGATATCTGTCTCTTGTGAATGTTGTGTTGTCTGGTCAAAGTCTCTGTGACGGGCCAATCCCTCGTCCAAAGGGATCATACAAAGTGTGTGTGTGTGTGTGTGTGTGTGTGTGTGTGTGTGTGTGTGATCAGATGCAACAATAATCCTGTACACCTAAAATGAGTAGGTAGAAGAGTTCAAACTAATAAATAAATAAACAAACAAACAAAGGAAGGAAGGAAGAAAGAGAGACAGAAAGACAGGAAGGAAGATTTAATCCCACAAATTCTTTTAAACTTTAAGGGAAAAATGCATTTTCCTCAAATTTCAATCAATGCAAAATATTCATGGACAACATAATTAAACTGCATTCAACTATAATAACGTTTACCACAAAAATGGTAACAATTCACTTATTTCAACCACAATTTGGCAGTGCCTTATACTAGTAACACTTGCTTCCATACTGCTTGTCTCTCAGCTTATCCCTTTTCAACTTCTTCCCTAACCACCTGCATAGCTACCTGGCCATGCATGTCAGCAGCTCACCATGCTCATATTATTTTGAGCTTATTAAGTATAAACAGTTGTTTGTGTTTAGTTCAGAAATCTTAGCATGCGCATGTGCTCAGACTTACGTGTCATGAGATGGGCTGAGGGTTCATGAAGTTTAAAGTTACATGACTAATGTGAAGGTAAACTGACAGTAATTATTTCACTTTTAAAAATTTCCTCAATGTTAGGACACCTAAATTAAGTGAAAGAGTACGGTACATATTGAGACATGTAATCTGTGGGCAGGGTTGAGATTCAGTGATTTGGACTACCATTTTCCATTGCACCCAACTGAGCAGTTGCCTTTCTGCCTTTCTTACTTGAAAATCAAAACAAATCCACCTTCTGAAACAATGTGTTACTTTTTGTAACACTGGAGAGTGGACAAAGTCCAGAACCCATGTATTCCTAAACAGTGACTGAAGTTTCTGCAACAGTGGTATGGAATAAGTAACTTGAATCTGAAGACTACGAAATGTAAGCCAAAGTTTCCAGACTGGCCTAATACAACAATTTTGAGCTTACCTTAGTTGCCTTTGTCCCTTTGGACTATAAAACTCTAGGCCCAGCACCTCCCCCCCTACTGGAACCACCTCTCAAACTCCTGTTCTTGATGCTTTCCAGCACTATCTGTGATACACCTTAAATCTACATGATATCCTTGAATATTTGACCCTTTAATTGGATTCAGCTTTTAATTCCTTTTATGACCTCAAAAAGGAAGTTTCTGACTTTTTGGCCCGATCTTGCAGGTCCTTGTACACAGAAAAGTGGTCCAGTTTCTGATCACCATTCAGCAGACAGAGCACAAATATTGCAGCTGTCTGCCTCATGTTAAAAGGCATCATCATGTACCATACCACAGGCCTATGATGATGTAAACATTAATCTTATGCCACCTGTCATCATAAATGACTTGCTGCACCTTTTCCACATTTTCATCGGTTCAACTTGATGATAGGTGATATGAATGTTCAAAATCCTCAACTGAAGTTTGGCCACATTTGCAGTGGGAATACCATTCAAAGGCTTGTGCTCTGCTCATGGTGTAATCACAAACGGCCCTTTTAAGTACTTCATAAGACTCAGAAGCTGTCTTCTCAAGGTTGAAACAAAACTCGATACAAATTTTCTGTTTCCTGAAGTTCACTTCATATGGTTACAAGAACAGCAGAACACGCTCAACCCACACATAAATGTCAATTACTAAAAAAATGCAACATTATGTTACAGCAACACCTGTCAAACTAATCCACAATAAGTCAACTCAGTGATACCTAGTGGCACACAGTTGTATTATGTCTGGTAGTGCTCAACATGGTCAGTCTGGAAACTTTTGGCTTGCACCTCACATTTATTTGACCCTTCCTAAAACACCCTCATTAAATGTTTAATTATTGTGCACCTTATTTTACTAATGACAATGTGGTAACCATTTTGTTGCTTGTTTTTGTGGTTGTCTCCTCCTCCTTGTTCCTCTTCTTCTTCTTCCTCTTCTCCTCTTCTTCTTCTCCTCTTCATCCTCTTTTTCTTCTTTCTATTCATTTCTTCTTCCTCTCCCTCTTCTTCATTCTCTTCTTCTTCTCCTTATTCCTCTTGCTCCTCCTCCTCCTCCTCTTCTTCTTCCTCTTCCTCCTCTTTTTATTTTCCTTCTTCCTCTTCTTCTTCTTCATTTGTCTTTGTCACTGACAAAAATTACTCAGTTGTGTGTAACACAGGCATCCATCTCCACACCAACAAACATCTACCCCTCACCCCCCTCCAAAAAAACTTATTATTCAATAAGGCAAATGAAGAAGAAAATTCATAAACTAACAACCACAAAAACAACAGCGTGGATTAGCTCAGTACGCCATGAATATGAATGAGTACACAGTAAAATAACACAGACTCTTCTAACAAGAAATAAACCTCAACAAGGTATCTGTACTATTGCAGTCTATAAGTTTATCAATAACAGAAGAGCTAACAAGACAGTATACAATGGAACATTCTTTAATGCTGCCCAAAGCTCACAGTCTTACCATCATCATCATTATCATCACGTTCATGAAGGATTAGGTGTGTTTCCTGTTCCTTGATCCTCAAAATGAAATTGGTCCCTCCATCTCTTCCTCGGTCATCCTATGTGCCTTCATCTTTTGGTTTATATTGTAATGCTTGTTTAGGTATCCTTTTTGTGTCCATCCTCTGTATGTGTTGTAGCCACTTTTCCTGGTACTGTTTTATTTCCTTTACTATATTCTGTGTTCCCATTTTTCCCCTAATACATCAATTCTTTTCATTTAACTATTTTTCGAACTTAATTATTTGACAAAACTTAAACTTATAATTGATGTATTTTTTGTGTTTACCTATAGTATGTCAGAGTTTACATAATTTTATATGCCAGCATTACGATGAAGCATGTGTGACATGGAAGACACAATTATAACACAATTATGCATAGACAAACATTGTATTAACATACTGAAATGTACAGTATTACACCAAGGACATCATGCAAAAATCCAGTACCAGCAAATTACTGCTGTACTGCTAAATACAAAACAATATTTAAAAAACACAACATAGTTATTGTAATTCATTATACTCAAAACAGATGGCATGACACAACATTACTGTTCTTTCATTCCAATCAATTACCAGAAGGAAGAGCACTGGCACACTGCAGCTGACTAAACAGATATTAATAAAAACACAATGGACATCATGCAGAATCTTACCAGCTCTAAAATATACTGTGCCAAAAACACAACCTGTCAAAATTTACAGAATAAATATGAGTAAACATATATATATTTATAAACATTAACCAAAAATATTCAAGCAAAACTTATTTCCTCTCACTTTCAGGTAGCTATATTGACAACGCTATCCTGAACGCCAATTTTCAACAGTGTATCTGCAATCAAGAACCACCCCTGAAGATAAAACAATTGTGTCAAAACATATTGGGGTTAGGGTGTTAATACAGGGTATTTAATTTATCTGAAAACTACCTGCTGCCACTTGCTGTTAGCTCAACAATTCCATTAATGTAGTCCACCCAGGTGAATGCCCACATATGGTAAAGTAGCAGTAGCAAGTGGGAAAGAACAGGAGTCAGATAAAATAAAGATGTCACGTTTTATACAAGTAAAATAAAAGTATTATGAAAACAGTGTAATAAAATAGCTGTAGTGCATGGTTTCTAATAGCACTGTACAAAAAGGAAGTAACTTTATGTATTATACTGCACAAAGGGACAGCAGTCAGAATTGACTGCCTGCTGTGTCTTCATCATTAATTATTTTCATCACTACACAATTATTTAACTGCAGAAAGGCTTCCATCTTTGTACATGACACGCCTGTTTCTAAACAGATAAAAATCTGGTGTTCTTACACATAATTCCTAGGTATAGTATAATTCAGTGTACAACCACTCACCCTGCAGCAACAACTCTTCGAGCTGACTTGCTAATGATTCCATCAGCTGCTTCTGCTTCCTCTTCCTGTTGAGAGTCCAACTGAATAACTTCCAGATCATAATTGGGACCATGAGCCAGTTGTTCTCCTAAGTAATACTGCCACACTTCAAGACTAGGTAGGGCAGACTGTGGCCTCAGAACCTGCAACATTCATCGATCAGTGTCAATGTCTCCATCTTCACAGTCGGTGCCTTCAATTTCCTCACACTCACTCCTAACATCCCCATCCTCTTCACTGCCATTCCACAACATATCATCGTCAGTCCCATCCACTGCAAAGGACATACAGCAATTTTTAAAATCTTTCACAGTCACTTCTGGTAAGATGCACTGCCATGCCCCATATGATCCACATTGACTAAATACTACATTTATATTTCTTGGTTTATAATATTATTTAAACCCATAAAGATTCACAATTTTCTCCACAGATGGTGTTAATGGTGTTATGAATTTTAAATACGTGTGTTCTGGTTCTTTAGTGTTGTGTCTGTGGTCTGGTCAGTCTGCGCTCATGCTTCTTTTTGCAGTTTGTAATTTGTGAATTGGTCCAGGTTTTATTTGAGTATTGTCCTTAATTTTTAATTTTTGTAATTGCCATTTCCTGTTACAACTCTTAACCCTTATTCTCAGGTGCACATGTTGACAAGTTACGCTTCTATAGCGCTGAGTGATTGAGAATAGCTTAATCTAAAGGTCCACCAGGTTAGGTGCTTCTTTGCCTGCAAACAAAAACACAGCCAGTTTCTGAAATGTCGTGCTTGTTTAAAAAATTAGACAATGGACAAAGTAAAAAAAAAAAGTGTCAGTTAACTCCAGTCCTGCTCTGTTCTCTCTTTTGGATTTCTTGGCTCTTGAATATAGGATCAATAGGTTGTTCTGAAATATCCCAGAAGAGTGCAGATCTCACATGATGATTTGGCAATGCAGGTCTTGGTTTGGTTTTGCAAGGTCCAATTCTGAGCTATCGGTTTGGTGCGGTCTGGTTCAGCGCTTCATATGTGAATTTAGGACAACCTAACATATTTAAGGCCAAATTTAAGGGAAAACCTCATCATGTATTTGAGTAAATATGGTACTTATATGATTACATAGCAGTCAGGTAATAATCTAATCCACATTTCAAGATGAGAGAAAATAATAATAATAATTGATTTCTCTGAACTATGTTGCATACCATCTAAGAGCAAACTGCCTCATCTTAAATAGTAAAGCAGCCAGATTACATTTTCTTCACACGTGTTTGAGAGAAGACAGCACAAGTATCAGAGTGTAGAATGTAACAATGTAATGCCAAAGGCATCTGATGAATATATCATGAGTTACAATATGTGGAACTCCAATCAGAATGGTTAATTACTTCCACAACACACTACTAAATTTTATTTCCTTAAATATGAAGGAAAACTGTAACAGAGATACTTATTTTTTGTAACAGTACGCACAAAAAAAACCTCTAATTCAAAACCCAGTCTTCTGCACGGTTCACTGGGTATTTAATTCCAGCACCAAAAGATTAATTGTCCAAGTGTGAGAATGTTATATTCCATAACATGTCTTGAGGTCTGTATATAACTGATGTACTCTCCCATTACGGGGCACGTGGTAGCGCAGTTGGTTGAGGCACTGCGCTACAAGTCGGAAGGTCGCCAGTTCGATTCCCAATGGTGTCATTGGAATTTTTCATTGACATAATCCTTCCGGCCGCACTATGGCCCTGGGGTTGACTCAGCCTCTAACAGAAATGAGAACCAGGAATGTTTCCTGGGGGTAAAGGCGGCCGGTGTGTAGGGCTGACAACCTTACCACCTTCATGTGCCGAATGTCTTGAAATCTGGGAACCTCAACCTCCTGGAACCCTCAGGGCCTGTCCAGGCCTGTAATGGGATTGCTTTACCTTTTTACTCTCCCATTACACTCCCATTTTTTTCCCAGTCAGTATCGAATGTATACAAAATATTTGTTCAGTAGTTGATCTACAGGGTCCCCATCCACACTTCTGATCCCAAATCATTGTGACTGCACACAGAATTATTCTTGCGAGAAGAACAATGCGTTACACTTTGTATGCAGTTAAGAAAAATAATATTCCTGAAAAATTAACAAAGTTTAATAACTTTCTGTAAAAATTGGTATAATGCCTTCCACTGCTGCAACATTTCTTCCCTATTCCAAACAGATTAGCAAGTATATCAGTCACACTACATGTTCTACCTTGTGCCAATTAACATCCTTTCAGCTTTTTAAAAGACAGTTCCTAGCATAAACTGTAAAGAATAAAATTCTCACTGGATGCTCTGTGTCAGGTGTGTACATGAAGTTGTAGAACAGGGTTGACCTGGCATTCTGCTTCTCAATGTAGTCAAACACAGACTGCCCTAAATTAGGGCCTGCACTACTCCCAGCCAGTCGTCCCCCTGAAATAAATAAAGCACACTTGGTGTCCAGCAGAAGTTATATAGCAAAACATCTAATATAGAATGCTCTATATTCTGGCAGATCAGTACTGACAATGTGGAGGAACTTGCTGCCTGCAACTTCAGGTTTTTATCTACTACTTACCTAACAAACTACACAATATGTATTACAACCTACAAGAGAGCAATCTTCACAGTAACCACTGTGAGAACCTCACATGTCAAAACTAAACATCAATAAAACATTACAATGTCCAAATGTGTCTGTCACATAAATCCAGTCCACAGCATCACACTTATTTAACTTAGACACTTTTTAATTTAACATTCTCATCTATGCCTACATCTCCAAAGTACTCCCTTTCACTCAGGTATCCTCACTCGTACCTTGAAAATCAGCTATTCTTGTGACAGAAGCAAAATTTGCCACTGAACATGTTAATTTAACCATACTATACAAACTTTAGTTCACAGTTTGGCTAGTAGATGTGTTGTGTTGCCAAAACTGATAGCAATGGGCAAGAATGCAAACAACAAGAATGGGCAAGAATGGGCAAGAATGCAAACAACAAAAGTGTGCAGAAAGCTGGTTAACCTTGGTGGTATCACTGTTGTTCTTGCCTTTGAGTGTCTGAAACAGGCCCATAGGAAGGGGGTGCAAGTGCATGCACTGCACCCACTAGGAATTTGTAAAATATTATAGACAAACATGCTGATCAGAAGTCAGCCCCATAAAGACAATGTCAAAAAGCCAATTCATGAAAAAGTAAAGCTGCAATTGGCAGACAGTACAAGGAGTGAATGATGGATATGTAATAGGTACAAACATAAAAAATGCAGCATCATTGTAGTTAGAGTACTATGGTGAAAGCGTGGGTGCATTTGTTTGAGTGCTAAAGTGCATTCCACTTCCAGGCACCCATTTGTCTGTAATGGTGATAAAACTTCCAGTAATATTGTGACTCTTCTATGTAGTTTGGAATGTGACTGGCACTTCCTGCTACAGTTTGGAAACCTAGCAATGCATGATATCATCCATAAAACATGCTACTGTGATATGTAAGCTAGGTCATTCTCAAAAATGTATGTACGTGAAAGTTGTTTTGTGCTATAATACTGAATGCATTATATAAATAAAGTGTTGATTCTGTGTCCTGAAGAATGTGACTTTATGCTTATACGTGCATAATATATACAGGAAGTAGAAGTATAATACAGCATTATATATGTATGTAAATGTATGTACATATATGCACCCACAACAGAACCCGCTGCATCCATTGTGTTCGCTGTCTGGCTACGGGCCTGGTCTGGAAACATAACAAAACCTGGTAGCCAAGGCACCTGCCAAAAAATGAAAACTCAAGCCTGTCTTCTGTGGATAAGAGGTTGAATTTGAATTTCTACGGTCATCATAAAGTCTCTGTAACTGAAATGAAAACTCAACCCTAAATTGCATGGATTACATGTTACATTATTCTGTCACCATAAAGTTGCTGTCACTTCCTATATTTCTGTGAGTGTTCAGTGGGCTCAGGAATACTGAAAACAGCAAGGAACTTACACTACGAGTATACTCACATTAGCATTTTCATGAAAACATACTGCTTTTGGTAGCAAATAAAACTGTAAACTATTTATAAGAATTAATGATTAAAGGAGACAAACACAAGGGCAGAAAGAGCAACAGTATCTTCAATATCAAGAGAAACAGGTCTTTTTGGACCTAAATCCTAAATGTTCATGATGATGAGGATTATGATAAAGATGAATGTCAAAGGCATGTAACAAGTAATACCTGATATGAAGAATAATTAGTGGGGGAGGGGGGGACTTATGTGTAAAGTTTTACATTTTCACCTTCCCAATGTGCTACAAGACCTGTCCATCACATCAACCTTTACTTTACCATCCTACAAATATCTAGTGGAGCATACAAATTATAAAGCTCCTCATTATGTAATTTTCTCCATCTTCCTGTCACTTCCTCTCTCTTACATCCAAATATCTCTTGAACACCCTACCCGCACTGCCTAGGAACCACCACAATTTAAAAACCTGTTGTTCTGTGGGTTGGATAGAATAACATAGCCTGGCTGTCTGATCTTCAATGTAATTTCAAACATTCCAATTTGGTGGCAAGCCTGTAGCAGTCACAGTATGCATAGCTGCCAAACTGTCAGGTGATCAACTTTCAGAGCACACAACTGGCAACACACCTGACAAACACTTGCCACTTGTTGGAAGGTCAACTATAATGAGCATTGATACAAAGGATCAACACATGGTGGTAGCACAGAATCTTTTTTGTTCTATTAAATACCCATGTTTTAAAAATTTTCAAAACTAACAGACCAAAATAAGGAACATATTTTGCATTCTGTACCAGTGTTTGCACTACAAGCCATTTCTAACCAAACTAATAAGACTGTTTTAAGTTTTGTGTACAGACAGGTTTATATCTGTATATTATGATCCAAGATACAATATGTTCAACAAATTAGGCACCCAGTATTAAATTTCACCAAATCCATTCAATAATCTTATGCATAAAAAGAGACCGAAAATAAGGTGTACCATGAGCTTAACAATACCTGGATAGACTCCTTCATCATCTGAGCCTGTGTCCACACTTTTGTGATGAGAAGCCAAGGATCCACGCTTATCTTCTGCAGCTGCAATACCACAGTCCACCCTGTCCAGTTCACAGTCCAGAAGAAAAGTACGAAACCGACAAGATACAGAGTGGTACGCCAGAAAGCGGAGATAGAAGTCATTGAACTCAAAAGCCAATGGGAACTGTTTATGGATCTATTAAACAAAAATAACAATATACATTTTAATTTCACAACACACTTTAGTTACCTCCTAGGAGTCAGCTGGAGTAAAGCAACTAAAGCTTCTATTTTGCACACATCTTTAAATAGGTCTTACTTGATGAACCACATCTAAGAACTGCAAGAATGTAGGAACAAAGCCACTCGCTTGTGAAGTGACCGCCAAGTTGCTTCGGTGACTGAACCTGTGTCCAAATGCCAACCACTCCTTCTCCACCAAAACTCTGAATCCATCCAGGGTGCGGTAATGAGGATCCAGACACAACTGTGCGAGGGATGAGACCTACAAAAACCATATATCATTACATGAAACTCAGCACATACACAGTATTATTCATTAATGACTTTAATATTAACCCATTAAAGCCTAGCAGTTACTTTACATACCAACAGGTTTAATATTAAAAAATTATACATTGTGCTCACACTCCCTTCATGTGTTTTGTATGGATCTCGCAACACATAGCAACTATTGCCTTATACAATATTAACAGAGGGGTTTTGTATAACTGAGGTGGAGAGTGTTTACTGTGTGGTATGCACTGAGTCCTTATATAAAACAGACATGTTTCATTTTTAAAGAGTCAACAAACTTACCTGAAAATAAGAATAACTCTCTCTTACAGTTTCCATAAGACACCACATTTATATCAGTAATGGACTTGGAAAAAGTCTCCATTCTGGAGTCCCAAAAATGTCTTCAAAGATACAATATTATTTAATATAATAAGCTAAAGGTCTCCCTGCAGGCAAAGGGGGGAGGTACAGGCTCATTCTTAAACACAGTGCAAGACTGGGATTCAAGGTCAGTGCCATGCCATGCCTACCTCACCCACGGAAAACAGCTGCAGTACCTGCTGCAGAGGAGGCTGAGTGGGCCCAAGTGCTGGTCTGGATGGGTGGAAAGAAGAGAATTGTCTTGCCCCCTTTGGTGTTCAAAGCCTAAACTGTCCAGTTTGCAGTCAGTCTTTACACCAACTATGCTAACCCAGCCCCTCATTTCATTCATGCTGTTGATCAATACTATGACACAAGCAGATAAAAAGCAAACATCCACAAACTACAATAATTCATGACAGACAAGAATGTATATTGCAAAAAATCAGTCCATGCTAACAGTTTTTTGCAGTACTTTCTTCTTCACTACCTGAAAAGATGTCTAAACCAACAACTTCCTACCACACAGGATGTCTTTTTCTGTTCCATCCATGCTGTTTGACACAGACACCCTCTTGAACCAATGACGGACACTTGACTCAGATGAGATGGCTTACCCTGCAGCCTTTATCAGCTCCCCTAACAATGCTCAAGTTTCTTAACTTTCTATGTTGAAGTTAATGAGCACATCCCAGGGAGCAAACATTCCTCACAGAGGCAACACACAATCCTTGAATGATTTAATCAACATAACAAGAATCTGGGGTGAAGAGTCACGCTTCCAGGTATGATCAATAAGTCTGTATTCAATTCAGAAGCTTCAGATTACATCTCTTCTGTTACATACCCCTAAAAAGCAGGCAGAACAAGCATCCCCTTCTTCCATACAAGAGGAACTGGGTGTCTGCCCTGGAATTCCTTTAGCCATTAAATATTTAAGGCTTCTTTCAGTGCATTTTAATACATGGTGGCCATGATGCCCCAATCCAGTTTGATGGAGATTTGAAACATTTTATTAGCTGTCATATATATTTATCATCATTATATATACAGGGTGGGCGAGAAGTCACCGTACACCGACCAATACGCTACCATAATTTGATTTGAATCACTTACGTACGCCTTGGTTACATGTCCAGTGAATCCGTATGTGCACCTTCATGCTGGACACAAAA
>Ga0268261_10001558_pt1 | contig 15900 bp, 13 predicted proteins | sample TergutNc150P1_FD_190353 | JGI IMG/M metagenome (GOLD analysis project Ga0268261, IMG submission 190353) | Nasutitermes corniger P1 segment gut microbial community from laboratory colony in Florida, USA - Nc150 P1 (SPAdes) (version 2) | ecosystem: Host-associated > Arthropoda: Insects >... | reverse complement strand
TACTGGTCTGACGTCACGCACGTCGGACTGTGCAATGACAACCCAGAGAAGCGAACGGAATACGTGTGTGTGAAAATGGAAACCTGATAAGACGGGGAGGAAGTGACTAATGAATTGCACTTGCAATTACATTGCATTTATACAAATGATAACGTAAAATCTATCTAACCTTCGTCCGTCCTTCTTCCGTTCCCTGTCTATGGACAACACATGCTTTTACCTTCTCAACCTTTCCCGTCGTTCCAGCGAGATGTTTTGCTAACGGGATGACAACACAATGCTGCCAACCCTGAGAGTCATGTGTGTGTCTGTGTCGGCAGTTCCTGTGTTTATACATGTTCTTCAACCTTCTCAACCTGTTTCATCCTTTGTGGGAAATGTTTTGTGAACAGCAAGACAACACTGTGATCCATGCTTCTCACATGGGCAAATATATGTTGCATGCTCAAAAGTCGGAAACCCTACAAACATTTACATTCCGGCTCCTGAAGGGAAAATAAAAAACTTCAGTGACATTTCAAACAGACGGTAACATTCCAATTTGGTTACATGTCTTCCTGTTAATTTTCGAAGAAGACATTGTATTAATTCACGATGCCGCCTTCTTCTTCTTACACGCGTGTGCTTTTGCGTAAGTTGTGGACCCTTCCGTACGTAACATGGCGCATATTTCACTCTGATACATTTCCACAATTTATTCCGTCCCCCCTTTTTTGTTATATAATACACTAAATTGCTATCCGGTTTCGCCATTGGTCATCCCAGGCAACGCCGGGTACCCCTGCTGGTATTCAATAAAACAGAGTGAATTATGTCTACACAGTAGAGGAGAGTGATTTATGTCTATACCATAGAACAGAGTGAATTATATCTATGCAGTATAACAGAGTGAATTATGTCTGTGCAGTAGAACAGAGGGAATTATGTCTATAGAGTAGAAAAGAGTGAACTATATCTATGGAGTAGAACATAGTGAATTATGCCTAAGCAATAAAATATAGTGAAATTTTTCTACGTAGTAGAAAAGATTGAAGTATGTCTATACAGCAGAACAGAGTGAATTATTTCTATTCAATAAAACAGCGTGAATCATGTCTATACAGTAGAGGAGAGTGATTTATGTCTATACCATAGAACGGAGTGAATTATATCTATGCAGTAGAACAGAGTGAATTATGTCTACACAGTACAAAAGAATGAATTACGTTAAAAAGTAACTGTGTTTTTGGTTGGCACTCTCAGTGTTTCTTTAATGTAATAATGAACTAAGAAAAGTAAATCACATAATTATCAACAGTATAAATATTTTTATGACATTAGCTGCTGTGTGCAAGATTTTATCAGCTGTTCAACTGCAGTTATGTGCACATGAAAATGTAAGTTTAGTTTATTGCTGTCTCATTTCTGTTTTGTAGCACAGATCTAATTTAGCACTCCTAAACTCTTTCATTTTGCAATTTATTGTGCAAATTTCAGTATGTAGCAGTGCTAATGTTCCTGAGTAAGTGGGATTAAGATTAAGATCATGAACATTAGAATATGTTTTCATTGTGTTGTGCTTATTTGTTTCGAAGAATGTATGAATTGCCAGTATTGAAAGCTTAACATTACCTCAGAAGGCAACATACAAAGCATGGAAGTTTAGTGCCAACAAAACACAGACATTTTTGGAAGCATAAAATACATTACAAGATTGCAGAGAAACAAAAATAATCAGCATTGCTTGATGAAAGTTATTGTTTGACTGAGCTAAGAGAGATGTGTGCAAAAAAATCTGTTGTGGAGGGGGGTGGGGTGGCTGGCTACCTGGTTTGTTTGAACCAGCACAGCTGTTGAAGCTAAGCATTATGGCAGTGCAGTTCTTGATTCATCATTCCCATCCTTCTTTTGTATTTACACGTCTCAACCTTAACCCTTTGGGGTCCAATGTTGAGTTACGCTCGACAGTGTGTTCCCTTGCACGAGGTCCAACGTCGAGCTCGGTTCGACACGTTACATCGCTATGTTTTCTGTCGTGTTCAAGAAGCTCGTGCCATCTATTATGTGCTGTATGAACTCCTTGGAGGTTGAGTTGCCCTTTCCCTTAGGCAAATGAAGGTGTCACGCTGATGCCAGTTTATAACGTCATAATAAAGAGAACGTCATATGCGAACTTCACCGCCATTATCAGCTGGATTTGTGCAGCTGTTTGCATGTGGGCGGCGGAAGTGTTTGTAGCGTTATACATTGTGGTTCTTTCTACGGTAAATGTAATAAATTGCCAGTGGATGAAGATGCTATAAGGAGAGAACTGGAACACAGTGGTGATGATGAAGATTATTTATCTGATTTGGATGAAGAATTTCATGATTCATCAAGCGAGGAAGGTAATGGTGTAAACCAGGTATCTCGGGCTGAACCATGATGTAAGAAAGCAAGAATTAGTGTCAGAACATTGTCAGTGGACTCAGAAGATTCTGAAGAGGATATTGGTGTGGAAAGGACAGAGAGACATGTGATAAAAAGTGACAGTGACAGTGAAACAAACGCCGTTGGTGGTGGAAGTGGTTGTGCTGGAGGCGATGATGGCAATGGAGAAGAAACAGAAATAATGGTGCTGATTGTGAACATGATCATGCGAATTTGGATGTCAGTGTTACTGGTGATATTATTACTCAAGGAAAAGCAACCGCACAAGCAAGGAATAGCTACAAAAATGTGACCCTAAAAGACAGTGATCCCCCCAGGCTAAGTCATTCAATGGGGAAAAAAACCAATGGCCCACAAATTCCAGTACACTGTGTGACCCAACTTCAGTTTTTTATGTTGTTTTTTACCTCAGAAATGATAAAGAAAATCACTGCCGAGACAAATGCCTACGCCAAAGAAAAAATTGCCAATAAGACTGTTTCTCGTTTCTCAATATGGCATGAATGGTGTGATGTAGAAGAAGAGATGTTGGCATTTTTGGGGTTGATTATCAACATGGGAGTTATTCATTTACCTTGTGTGAAAGACTATTGGTCACAACAGTTTGTATGCAGAGTTCCTTTTTTTGTTGAAGTATTTACAAGGAAACGCTTTCTTCGGATATTTTGGATGCTGCATTTTGAGACAGTTTCCACTTCTGACCACAGTTTGAGAACCAGGACACAAAAATTGAGTAACTTCCTCAAATACATAGATGCAAGGTTCAGAGAGCATTTTATTCGTGGCCAGAACCTATCAGTTGATGAGTCAGTGGTTGGTTTCAAAGGAAAAATTTCATTCATCACTTACAACCCAAAAAAACCAACTAAATGGGGAATCCATGTCTATGTTCTGGCAGACTCTGCCACTAGCTATGTCTGCACCTTCATCCCCTACCATGGCATAATCACCACAGAGAGCCTCATCAAACCAGACCTTCCTTTTACATCCCGAATTGTTCTTCAACTTTTCCATAATATCAGACAGACATGGCCTGACATCAGCGGTTACCACATTTTTACTGACCGATTTTACACGAGCCCAACACTTGCCAGTGAACTAAGTAAGGTCAGGTGCCACCTCACTGGAACTGTCATGAATAACAGGAAAGATGTTCCTGCTGTCATGAAAAAACCAAAGCTAAAAAAGAGGTGAAAAGGTAGCATACAGAAATAATGAAAACATCCTACTGCTGGCTTGGCGCGACAAACGTTTGGTGACAATGCTAAGCACTTGGAGTATATCCAAGTCAGAGCCTGTCAGGAGGAAAGTAAGAGGCAGAAAAGAAGAAGAAATGGTGCAGAAACTAAGTGTTATTGCAAACTACATGAAGAACATGAGTGGAGTAGATACTGCTGATCAGTATTGTGCGACATACTCTTTCCTTCGAAGGACACTGAAATGGTGGAGAAAATTATTCTTCTGGGGTTTGAAGGTTTCAATCATCAATGCATACATTTTGTATGTGGAAAGTTGGAAGAATAGCAATTCCAATCCAATGAGCCACATAAAGTTCGGGAGGGAGCTAGTAATGGCCCCTGTTGAGGATTTCCGTCAAGGTGGTGGTGCATCCACAAGAGGAAGAACTTCCACGTCCGACAACCAGCAGAGACTGAATGGAATGCTGCACGTGATTATCCCACATCCAGAGAAAAAACTCAAAGATTGCATAGTGTGCTCCAAACGAAATGTGCCAGGTGGAAGGAAGGAAACAACATACATTTGTGAAACATGTGATCGTAAACCAGGTCCTCACATGGGAACTTGTTTCAAACAATACCACACATTGAAAAACTTTAAACTCTAGAATGCATGTCAGACACTCTAGATATAATACACATTCATATTTTTAATTTAAATTCAAAGGTTTTTCTGTAAATTAGCTCATTGTATAACCATACCAATACTAGAGATTGTACCGACATTTAAATCGGACCTGGCTATTTAAACTCATGATAAACATTGCGGACCCCAAAGGATTAATATCTGAGGTGGTAATTTGTGGACTTCTCACTGCAGATTGCTGGGTTCATCCTCTGGATATTGCATGTGGAATATGTGATTGATGAAGTGGCACTGAGCCTGAGAATGCTCCTGTCATTTTGCTTGGTACTCATCATATGAGGCTGTTAGATTAGGACCATAAGAGGCCACAATGTGGAAAGATGATAGACATATATGTCTAGAAATGTGTGCATTATGAACGTAGCTTTCTTGACTTCTGTTTCAAACTGCATTTTGTTTGCTTGGTCCAATCACATTTTTTTTTTCTTGCAAAGTAGTTTTTAAATCTTGAATTAATATTATATAGGTAACGAGTCACTGTAACATTTGTTATCTGTTGTATAACACATATCAGTTACTAGCTCAGTGTATAACAGTTTATGATTCTGAACAAAGCAAAAAAGAGGGAACCACAACCTGGATTCTTTTTCTGACAGAATGCTTTCTCACCTTTTTCTGTAATGAAGAGTTATATTTCAGTATGCACCAAATACCGCTTAAGAGTAACCTCTGTTGACTTAGGAAGGTTTTGTGTTCTGATAGTGTCCTTATCAGATTGATGTCAATGCACGTGAGAGGTTATGCATGAGCACTAGAAACTGTAGATCATTTCTGACATGTGCACGTGTGCATGTGTGTTAACGTGCGCTAATGTGTGTTTGATATCGCAAACCGTACCTTAGTGTTATACCTCCAGGAAAGTGTTGCTCCCAGAGTAGCCATAAACTATACAATTATCTGCTATGCTCATGCTGGCTTTGATTATACCTACTGTTGTATAATCCTTATCCAGTTCTGTTCAATTGTTAAATACATAATAATTTTCTTCTCAGTACATGTTATAGATTCTTGCTAAATATATGCAGTGTATTGTAGTGTTGTTTGTTACAGCTGTGCTGGATGGCTGTGGCCGTGCGTGTTACAGAGTCTGTTTGTTCTTCCACACTGTGTTGTGCTCTGAAATGTCATGAGAGTCACCATAGTTTTGGTACAAACTGTGATATTTTCGACACAATTCACAGTTTTTGCAGCCCCTTCAGATATTTAATTAAAATTATGCTTCCAAAAGGTGTAAATGTTTATTTAAAAACAAACTGCTTGCTCTTGTATGCCTTTTGTGATTGTTTTCTACTTTCCTTACTGGTGTTTCCAAAGTTTGTGGCATGCAGCACATGTATTGCATTGACAGTGTTCGAGACGGTTTAATCAGTTTCACTAATCACCTGTATCACAATTGCAGTGCACTCATATCTTGCCTCCCTTTGATTTTCAGGATTAGGCAGCTCCTCGAAACATCTGACTTCTTATATTATTTACCAGCGCACAGAGCGACAGTGTACATTATGGGCATTGGTCTGGGCTTTGTGCTTCGCTACTGTGGCAGAGACTTCAGACTAAAGGAGGTGTGTGTGAGATTTGAGGTTATCTGTGTGGTAACTGTTAATATTGTAGTGTCCTGTGTTGTGACAGCATATGGACCAATGTTTTGTGGATGTCTGCTTCTTCCAGCTGCATGGTAGAACAGTAAGCCACAAGCTTACAAGTAGCCTTTGCAGGCCTGCTGTTTCCCATTGGTTTTCTCACAAACATTGATCCCAATCATCTGTTCCTTCTATTATTACTATTTTGTTTCCTATATGTTTCAATCATCTGCTCTGAAGAGGTAGGCAGCAGGTCCCTCTATAATGTTTATATCATTCTACAAAACTACATGGCGTCAGAAGTCAGATGACTGTATACTTAAGCAGGTGTGGCACTGTGCCCTGGCTTGGGGGGGTTGGTCATTACCTTCTCATCGTGGAGGTCTGGGTTCAACCGCAGGCTTGTCCGTACAGAATGCTAAAATTTAGTGCTGTGTTTCGATGCAGATCCCAGAATTTGGCACACAATTTGGCAACTTTGAAGACACGGACATGATTTGGAAATAGAAGCAAAATTATCTTGGATTTGTTGTTCCAGTTCATCAGAGTTTTCTTATTTTTAATCAGTAGATGTCTTGTTTGTCCCAATCACACAAAAATAAATCACATGGCATAAGTTCAAGACCTCGTGGAGATCTTTATCTTCTTTATGTTCATGCACTAATATCAGTATATCAAACAATAACAGATACACTCATATATCACATTATATCACCACTTTATCAACACTTTGGATAACTCTAGTGTTTTTCAAATATTAAAGGGTCATCTTCAGGATGTAGAATTGGTACAGTGTAGCAAAGTGTGTCAACAAAATGAGTCACCAGTTGTAAAATTTAGCTTATTGTGTAGAGTGTACCATTTTACATAGCTGCTGTACCACAGTATGTTATGAGTCATACAGCTTCTATGTAGCAAGTAAACGCTGCACATTCATTTGAATTTTACAACTGGTGATGTAATTTTTCTGACCCACACTGCTAGAATTAATCGATTGTACTCTCTGAAGATAACCCTCTAATGTTTGAAACATGCTGACATTATGCATAGTGTTGATAAAGTGGTGATATAAATACATATGAGTGCATGTCTCAGTGTTTGTTTGATATTCATGGAGATTATTATGTTGAACATTGATGCCTAATCCACTTACCTGGCAATTATTTGTCAAGCGCTGTATGAACAGGAGGTGCAAAATATGGTGATGCTGCATCATGCATGAAATGTAGTTCTGTACAATTGTCCCACTGGGAAACAGTGAGAAACATGCAGCCTTCAGATGTCTTCCAGAAGTGCTGTAATAATCATGAACTGTTCTGTGCACATCACGCACTGTGTTAGCCATGAACACTTCTGTGCACGTTATGCAGTCCAGGGCCTACTGACGCTATCACAGTGGCAGCATTAGTGTGAATGTGTGTTGAACTGGCAATCCACTCAGGTTTAAGCTGGCCAAGGTAAGGAAATTTCAGTTGTGCCTTCAGTAGTATATATTGAAAAACAGTATTGTATATTTTGCACTTATGTTGTTTTAATGTTATTAAAATTTTGCAATACACGACGTTAAACATGTAAGTAATGTAATGCTGTTACTGAAACATACAGACAGTGTATAACACCAGATTTCTTCGATTCGATATAGATAGTTCCTTGTCATGGAGAGACCATGTTGATCAGCTGATATTGGAACTAGGCACAGCATGCTATGCATTCAGATATGTCAAACATTTTATGTCCCACGATGCACTAACGGCAATATACTTCCCATATTTTCATCCCATCCCATCATATGGCAAAATCTTCTAGAATAAATCTTCCTACAGATTTCATACTTCCAAAATTCAAAGAGAATAATTTGTGTTATTATGAATGCCAAAAATAGAGATTCTTTTTTTCAGTTATTCAAGAAACTAAAAATTCTACCATTAAAATCACAATATATTTTTTCCCTTTTATTTTTTGTAGCCAAAAATAGAGATTTGAATGAATCAAATTCAGAAATTCATAATATCAACACCAGATTTAGTTTTGCCTTACATACTGCAATTGGAAAATTAACAACATTCCAAAAGGGACTCCTTATATTTCGAAATCAAAGTTTTTTATCACCGTCCTACTAGCATAAAAAATACATCTCATGGCATGACATAAGGCAATTCAAATCTGTTGTAAAAAATTTGCTTCTTATAAATTCATTTTACTCGTAGGAATGTTTAACTTGGAATTCCAATAGAGATCTTGGTTCAGTGTAATAATTTTAAAAGTAAACATCTCAATAACCATTTGTGTAATGTAACTTAATACAGTTCTGTATCATTACTTTTAATGTGAATTCTTAGATTTGAAATATATTAATTACATATATTCCTTATAATCTACACTATATTTGACAGCACTTAATTATGTCAATTTCCTACTTCAGTAATACAGTATGACATACGATTATATAAATCTGATACAAACATAAATACACACATGTATCTCGACATATTGACAGATTCCACATCCAGTTGGTCTTTAACCAAGTCAGGCTGGTGTGGCAGCAGCCTGCAAGTTCAAAAATCCCACCATGCTGTTGCAGCATTCGGAAGGTAACATCTGTACCAAGTAGCATCCAGTATGTATGTATGTATGTATGTATGTGTGTGTGTGTGTGTGTGTGTGTGTGTGTGTGTGTGTGCATGCGTGTGTGTGTTGTGTGCTTGTGCGTGTGCATGTGCGTGCGCACAGAAATATGTACAGATATTTTAACAAGAGAGTGGGTGTCAGCCAGAGCAGCTGCAACAGAAGTTGATACAATATGGCAGCTGGCTGAGAACAGCACATGGTGTTGTAACTTAAGTAAAGGTACGGCCAGCATTCTGACCGGGTCAACATGTATTTGGTACTGACAGACAGACTGTGAGACACAAATTGTCTGTGTTGACAGGTGCACTTGACACTAGGCTGGATAGCTGCCATGATCTGCTTCTACATGTCGATGATAAGCCCAGCACATATGGCCACCCGTCACTATGTCTATAACACAAGAGATGCTGCCAACTTTGCAGCCTTTACACCTATAATCTGGTGCCTGTTTGTTGGGTGGATTATTTTTGTATGTTATATCGGTCAAGCAGGTACGTATGGGAGCCTTGGAGGTACCTGTTTGTGGCATTGGAGTTTTATGATTTTAGACACCAGTGTGACTTATCATTTTGCATTCCTGAAACCCTGGGCTGCTGCCCACATGTTGCTGTAAAACTTGTGTAAATGGCTTACAATTAAGCTACAGGAGCAGCGAGTAAACACGGGCTGTCCTTGGTCAGTGCAACTTCAAAACATTGGTTCCGCAGAAATGGACAACTGTGTTGCTTTTTGCAATTTTTCATAGACAGCATGGGACTTCATGTGCTTTGGCTAATTGTAAAATTCAGCGACAATGACATTGTGAACCAGCATCAATTAAAACTGCACATTATTGTACCCACACCTGTCTTGAAGGACTAGAAGTCACACACAGTGTGTGACTGCTGTGGCAGTTGTACCATGAAGTGTGAAGTTGCATTAGTTACTGTGGCTGCTGTACACAGAAGCTTTGAATTTAGTATTGGGGCACTGGGGCATGGATGGCTGGGCTGTCTGCACAGGCGGTGAGCCTTGATGTGCCCACAGTCACAAAATAGAAACATTTTGTTCTACTGACATATAGTGACGTGTGTTGGCACATAGATACTGGTGTTTTGGAGCAGAAACTGCTGCCATCTTGGACTGCCCCACAGAAGGATGCAGTATGCTGCCCCAGCATTTCAGTTCCTTATGTCAGCATACAGAGCATAATGACTTTTCAACATAACCATTTGTGAGAACCCCAAATGTCACATTATGCAGTGTTCGTGTCATTCAGCTTTGTGCTGGACACCATGCAGGCACGATATAAGGACGTCCCTTGGGCTGCTGTCCAGTTCAGGTGCACTCAGTTACCAAAACTGACAGTAACTGTGACATCACATCACATCACACCACATCACTCCTCACATCATTACCTTGTAGCGTCTTTTACATTTTAAGTTCATTGTGCATCCTATTGGTACATATGTCTTCCAATTTTTCCATCTGCCTTACTTCATTCCTTTCTTACCTCCCATCTTTCCTCCTTTCTTCCCTCTCTTCTTCCTTCCCTGCACTCTGCATTTCTCCCTGTCCCCTACTACAAACACTACACAAGCCAGTTCCATGTATTGTAGTATTTAAGTCCATCCCTATTGCACAGCAGGCTTGTTATTCCATAAAATTTTGTGCAAGAAAAGATATGCTTTGCCACTGTGCTGTGTTGCTCTGTGGAAAAGTGATAGATTCAAACTGCTGTGGGTCTAATGAACTGTACATGTGACATAGTAAACTAATGGAATGCTTGAGGTGAACGCAGGCACTTGAAGCAAACAAAGTTTGTTCATAATTTGTTCAATTTCCTTGTTTGTATGTGCAAAATGTGTAAAGAAATATGCACCTGCTGCAGGAGTTCAAAGTAATTCATTGTGTAACATGTTTACTGTGATGGCAGTCACCTCTGTGTGGTCCAATGTCTGTTGCTGCAGATGTGTTACACCACATGCCATTGGTGTGTGGTAGTTAACAGTTCCTAATGCTTTGTGTGGTGTCAACCAAAAAGAGAGCTGGCGTTTGTAATACCGGTAACCTGGGAAGTACAACAGACATTACAGTGCTGGTACTTGTAGTGCTGCTCACAGTGCAAATGGCTTTACTGACACCAGTTTGCTGCATCCAAACTGTAGTTGAGGAAACGCAGCTTTGATTGTATATTGTGCTGCTTAATCAGTACAGTCTCTGTCATGCAACAGAAAGAACAGACCATGCTGTGGTATGCAAAGTTTAAATCCATTGGTTAAAAAACCAACTCATGCACTATGCTTTAAAATTATACACTAAAACACAATCACTCTTTAAAACATTAGAATGTCTGCATCAGTTGTGTCACCCTACATGTTTCAGTCATATACTTGACCATCCTCAGGGGATGTTCCTTGTACAATGCTACCTTCCGCCTTGTTGCTTTGTCACAATTTTACTTGGGTATGTGGCTGTATCTTCTATCTGTGTTGTTGTCATGCATACCTCTCTGCTGTCAGTCTTGTGTCAAACAAGAACAACAAGACCGACAGCAGAGAGGTATACATGACAACAACACAGATAGAAGATACGGCCACATACCCAAGTAAAATTGTGACGAAGCAACAAGGCGGAAGGTAGCATTGTACAAGGAACATCCCCTGAGGATGGTCAAGTATATGACCGAAACATGTAGGGTGACACAACTGACACAGACATTCTAATGTTTTAAAGATTGATTGTGTTTTAGTGTGTATTTTAAAGCATAGTGCAAGAGTTGGGTTTTTAAACAATGTATGATAACAACATGCACGGTGAAAGAATAAACATTTAAATCCATTGTTTGTGTGAAATATGAATTCAGATATAAGTATGGTGTGATAAGTATATTAGGAGGTGGTACAAGCACTATGGGAAAAAGACATTCTCATAGGCCACATCAGATCTAATGCAGAATCTGATGGTGGTCAGCAGGCTTCTGCTACTCAGTCCAATCAATTCCATACCCTGAGCAAGTGCAGACTTACGCATGCCGCAGAGTTATTCAGTACAGCTTGTGTCTAAAACCATACAAATTACAGGTAAAGCATAAAAGTACAGCATGTGACAAACATCTCAGCTCACAGTTTGTGGCAAAGATTTTGGAATATGATGACTCTTGAGTTGTATTGTGTTCAGTGATGCAGCAAGGTTCCACATCTCTGGAATTCTGGATCAGCATAACTGTGTCACTGGGTGCAGTGAGCCTTCCAGAGTACAGTTAGTACATTAACAGGATAGTGCTGCAATGAATGTGTGATGCATTCTGTAACTTGGAAGAGTTATCAGCTTGTATTTCTTTCATGAGGGCATCATTACCAGCAGCTCATTTCTAGAAACATGGGAATCTTATTCCCTTCATCAGCTGAACAGTAACAACACTGAAAGTGACAACAATCATACAATTCTTCAACTTGATGGGACATTTTTTTCATTTTGTTTCATGATTGTTTGAATATAAGTTTTGCCAGGTCAGTGGATAGGAAGAGTAGGGCCAATTTTGTGGTCCCACATTATCCTTATTATCTCGTGCCTTTGATTATGCATTTTTGGGGTTATGTTAAAGACAATGTTTATAGTCACAGAATAAATATGGTGGTTTAACTCACATCATGACCGCTGAAGTTTTGAAATGTTAAGGACACATTCCTCTGCACCTGGCAACTTGTAGACAATAAGTGGGATGTACTGGTGGCACTTATTGTGAGGTGTTCTGACCTAACAAGGTATCCAGTTTTGTGTAATAGTGGAAGTTCCAGTTGAAGAAAAGTGTAATAAAAAGGGCACAATTAGTCTGTTTGTCATTCCTAAGTTACAGGTGTTGCAAATTCCTGGGGTTTGTATACCCTGCATGTTCAGCAGGCATTGCCATGTGCCTGTTCGCTATACGGATATGTGTGTCCACTATGGCATGTGAAGTCTATGCAGCTGCATTAGCACAACTGGTGTATGTGCCATGTGCCAATAAGTATCACTGTACAAGGAGCCAATGGATAAATGTAATTCTGTTTTCATGACTGGTTTATTTGAAAGAAATGTGTACTTCGGTACACTGCCAAATTATTACCTAATTGGTAACAATGATTGTGTTAATGGTGACTCATACTTGGTCACTTGAAGCCTAAGTGGAAATTCATGTACGCCTGTAACTAAGCATGGCTGTCCCTGAGCCAGTATTTATGGAAATTGGGCAGGCTGACTTAACAGCTTTGTTATTGTGAAGAATGTCTGTACCAAACTGCATGAGAATCTGGGGAATGGTTTAGTTGCTGACGCTAGGTCACGGACAGGTGACTGTTGTGTCCAGATAAGTTGGTCTTCCTTATTTTATTTCATACACAATACCTAACAGCTGTACTTTATTCACCCATCTCTCTCTCTCTCTCTCTCACTCAGTCGGATCTCCTTCCCAGCCTGAAGTCTTGCCTCTTGTATTTTTTTAGTATGGCTCATGAATTATGTTGTTGGAATTAATAATCGTGTGGCTCACAGCCATTCTGAATGGAACTGTGTTACTTTAGTTTTACTGTAGTTTTTGCAGCTGTTTTTAACTTCACCTTGTGTTCTGTGTCCCACAGGTTTGTTGAACCGTGTTTTGTCATGGCAGGGGTTCCTTGTGACCACAAGACTGTCTTATGCGCTGTACCTCACCCAAATTCCAGTGTTCTTCTATTTTGTTGGCAAAAATCGTGACATTCACACCTTTAATAAATGGCTGTTTGTAAGTGTTGAATGATTTCAATCCTAAGTTACTTGATCATTGAAGTGTCATGTTAATTGCATCTACCTGCTTTTCATTTCAAATATTTGAATGTTTCTTAAATTATTGTGGTATTTTTTGTCAAACATGTTGCTGAGACTGTACATATAATATTGAGTTCAGTGACATTGGTTTATGTTCCAACATAGTTATGAATTTTTCTACAGGCTGTATTTTTGCAGGGCCCTTTGAAGACTGAACTTTAAGGTAAAGCATACTAAAAAGTCTTTTCCTGCCGCTCTGAAAACATTTTGTTTTTTGTGTATGAAGACCAATTTGTCAGCACCATATAGAGAGATAATTTCTGTTTATTGTGAATCTTACAAGAAAATATGATATGTGTTCGCACACAGTCCGTGGATCCAACAGTTTGTCAGCATGCAAATAGGCTGGGAATAGTTTATAAAGAATGCAACATACAGATAATTAAAGTTGCAGTGTCAGCATTGGTGACCAGTTGGCAACATTGCAAGCATCCAAACATCAAAATTTATTGCCAATGTAAAATGCCTGTTTTGATCCAAGAACTTATGAAATGTCAGTAACAGGAATTAACAATAACCCCAAAAGCACAAACAAAATGAAAGGTTATTTCAATGGCGATGGTAAAAACAGTAATTTTACAACATATGTTTGTGTATTGACAGAAGGTGGAAAAAATAAAGCAGACTTAATACAGCGAGTTGAAGAAGCTAAAGTTATGTTTAATAACAAAAAACAACTACTGTGTTCGAATAACCTTAGTTTGGAAATGAAAGCGGAAAGCGGAACTTATGAAAAGTTGTATTTGGAGTGTTGCTGTTTGTGGATCGGAAACATGGACTGTAGGAAAAAATGAAAAGACAGTCATAAATGCATTTGAAACGTGGTGTTGGAGAGGAATGTTAAAAATAAAATGGACAGAAAGAATAACGAATGATGAAGTTTTTCAAAGAACGAAAAGGAAAGGTTGCTTTCAAAAATCTTAAAAAATAGACGCCACTCATGGATAGGGCATATAATTAGGCATAACGAGTTTGTGGTAATCAACCTTGAATGAGCAATATCCAGAAAACAGGCAGTGGGCAGACCTTGACTGCAATACTTAAAGCAAGTCGCTAGAAACACGGGAGCTGACAGTTAAACAGGGATGAAAAGAATGGCTTGTAACAATTCCAGATGGAGAGCTGCCAACCAATCAAAAGACTGAAGGGTAAGAAAAAGAAGATGTGTGTTTTGTCTTTTGTCTTCACATTTTCAGGCCCAGTGTGCAAACACACAATGATAAAAATAAGTCATGTAATGTTATTTAAATATTCAAACCACAGTGCTGCACCCCACAATACAATTTGTAATGTAGTGGTGTGGTAGTGTGTGAAAATGCCTTTGGCAGCAACTGTGTCTACACTGATCATGAATCCTAATATTCAGAGCCTCCCTTATGAAGAGAAGAGAATCTGGAAGGTTCTGTTCCTTTAGGAATAATTTGTTTACAATATTTTAGATAATTAGTGTTAATAATACATCCAAATTAATTGATTAATGTACGGAAATACCTGTGCACTGGAGACACGTAACTAAACGGGCACAGAACAGATTTCAGCCACAACTCAGTCTCATCCTCAGAAGGTACCTGCAAATAAAAAGGACAGATTGTTCTGCGCTGCCATCCAGTAATAAAAAAAAAAATCACTGTTTATTGTAGTATGTTAAACAGTGATTACCAAAGATAGGAAACTGAAAAGTTATCCAAGGCGAAGGCCATGAAATATTGCATGGTATATAGAACTGCATGCTGGAAGAAACACCAAGTGGAATGCAGAGTGAACCCATGTTTTTGGAATGGGAGGTAACATTGCTGTCGGTACATTAGCTCCCTACACTTGCTGTCTGACTGTCCACGGTGTAAAAAAGCTATGTTAGCACACAGGTGCCATCAGATTGTGATTGGGCTCTGTTGTTGACTTAATGGATCTTCACACTGCTAAGGATTAAAATACAATGTGTTATTCATATACTTTAGGTTTTTCATACCGTGCATCCTTTAAGTATTATGATAAGGGTTACCAACAGATGCCACTTTCTTTTGTAATATTTCTTTATTTACACGTCTCTTCCCTACATGTTTCGGGCTTCTACCAGCCCATCATCAGTGGTATCCTCAGCTGTTGCTTATTTGTTACAACTTGGTTCCTCTAACAATATTGACATTTTAAATAAAATTATGTTAAAATTTGGGTTTAAAATACATTGTATATAGTGCTAGTATTAAAGTATAAAAGTATACATGGAGTAACATTTGTTCCTGTGATGTCCATGGGATGTTAGTCAACTCGTAGTGATAATTTAAATGGAGGGTGAGTTAAAATTTACCGTTAAAATACCTTCTATATGGTGCTTCTAGTGTACAAGAGGCGATTATTTGGTTCTTGTGTTGAACCTGGAGTGGTGCTGTATTAATAAAAATGGTTTAAATAAGGGTTAATTTAAAATATCTACTATACAGAGCCTGTTTTTTTACTATATAAAACTTATTTTACGGTGAGGAACCATTGGGGGTTTTTAGAATATGATGTGTTCGGTCGGGGTTGTTTATGTGTATTGGTGTTTTTTATGTATGTTATATTGTTAATTTTGTTG
>Ga0268261_10001557_pt1 | contig 15902 bp, 13 predicted proteins | sample TergutNc150P1_FD_190353 | JGI IMG/M metagenome (GOLD analysis project Ga0268261, IMG submission 190353) | Nasutitermes corniger P1 segment gut microbial community from laboratory colony in Florida, USA - Nc150 P1 (SPAdes) (version 2) | ecosystem: Host-associated > Arthropoda: Insects >... | reverse complement strand
CAGCGAAACTATATATATATATAGCTTTGCACAATACAAAAACTTGTTTGGACATTTCAATATGTTGTGAATTATTTTACTCTCTGAAAAAGTGGTCCTTATCGGTTTTATTAAGAATTATTCAGTTTGTTGTAAGTACATATTTATAATATTATTACTGATAGGGAAATATTTCCAGTAGGGAGCAAATAAAAGGAAGCTCTTTATAATTTTAAGGCAATGCATCCTCGTTGTGTTTTTCTCTATTAATTAGGTAATGTAATGAAATGTAGTCTAACACAATTTTTTATTAAGTATTTTATGAATATACAGCTTCCAGTTACATGTTTCGGCTTTTTAGAGTCGCCTTGAGGCAGAATCTAAGAGTGAATATTGCAAAGCTTCATTCAGTAAGAATATACACTGCGCTGCTTGTACAATACGTATCTTCCAAACATACGCCAATTTACGATACTGCACGTTATGTAATATACTAAAAAACCCCCACACCCACACCTAAAATGTACGTACGATAATAATATACACACCACCCACATACAATACAGTAATATTCTTCCATATCCTTATGAAACATTTGTTGTTACAGATTACATAAATTCACCAAAAAGACATACTTGCAGCACTCACAAGTTTCCTCAGATTAGAATAGCCCAAAAATCACAACAGCTGTTTATATCATATTTTACAAATTTTAAAAATGTTATGTGTTTATATATATATATATATGTATATCCTTATGTTTTGTTACATTCCATATTTTAACAACCTCTTATTGTAAACGAGATTTTGTCTTGTACGGCATTGCTATATATATATATATATATATATATCCTCATAGATTCAACCTGAAGATGGCTCTAAAAGCCGAAACATGTAGCTGATAGCTGTAAATTCATAAAATATTTAATAAAAAGTTGTGTTCGACTATATCTTTATTACATTACCAAATTACGAGTAAATGGAAGCTGCACATATATATATATATATATATATATACATGCATACAAATATATATTTATATTTATTTATTTAAAAAGAGTGGGTAAGAACGCACATAACTTGGTGCCATAATTGTTTTTTAATTTACTTGCACTAATATTTTTCGATTTCCTTCAAGATGGCTGTACAGGAAAGAAACAATTAGTAGGGTGAAACAAACTGGATACAAGATGACTATGAGACAATGTATGATAAATCACAGTATACAGTATACAGTACTTAGAGGCCGGCTACAGAGTACACTTCAATACACAACACACGGATGCAACACTTTTCGATAGAAGACAAGAACATTGATAAATGTTTGTTTGAAACTCTCGCATAAATTTGAAAATAAATGCAAACCATCCGTAATATAATTACGTTATTCACTTTAGCAATGTTTTTCTTCCTTGGTCCTGTAATATAACTTATTTATGCACATTTTTACAATGTTTATGTTAAAATGTATTCGTTTGCATCTAAGCTCTCCCTGACGATGACCGTGATGGGCTGAAACATGTAGCAGAACTGTTACGGCATAACACATATTCATGCATAAATATTTGTGCCATTAGTTGGTATTAAATATTGTATATTTAATAAATTTCGCAGAGCATGTATAACATTAAGTTCGTATATTAAAGTTTTGAAATAAAAGTGATAATTAAAATAAGCGGGCACCGAATAACCTGACAAACTTTCTTATTGCTAGTAGTAATTGCAACAAAACCACTAACAATTCTTTCTGAATCCATTTCAGTTTACCACGTAATGTTATCCTATCATTCGACTCTGCATATTCCGAGTTACAGACTGTCCTCACATAACAACATACTGTCATCTGTCCTACATTTAGTGTCCACTGTTCTCCATCTTACACCAGCAATACGATTACTGTTATCATACCAGATTTCAGTTCACAACGTTCTTTAAATATTCAGTACTATAATCCATGGTAAGACAGAAATTATAACATTTGGTTTGTATTTAGAATTTGGAATCTGAAATTATTTTTTGGAAAAATTATGACGATGCGGAACGCACCACAGTTTAAGTAAGGGAAAATTGTAGTAAATTATGGTAATTTTAATTGTGTAACTTGTATTTTGTGTGCTGGCATGATGGAAATTTTGAGTTTGTACGAGTAGTTAGGATATAAGTTAGGCTGAGCAAGTTGCACGCGCTAATAATAGTAAGGTCGTATCATGCAACATTCTTTTAACAACAGCACACTCCTTTATATTGGCATAAGATGTTGCTAAGCGAACTCATACAGCGCTGATTTATGTCTTTTGCGAGCGCGTGTACCTGCCTGTAGGACCGGCGAACAGTCTCCTTGTGATCCACCTTTCGACGAGAGTAGGCGCAAAAACCAAAGGGTTCTGGGGAAGGCCTCAAAACGATCCTTGTGTCCCAGATTTTCCTGTTCATTCCAGATAAGTGGTGTGAGTTACATCTATAACTCCAGACTAAAAAGCAAATTATTTAGAAGAGTTTCGATAGTTTTTTTTTTTTTTTGTATTTTCCAAATTCAGGTACGGCGAAGGAATTGAAATTGCGTAGATGATCCGCCTTCCCGTTGCTAAGCCAAAGTGTGGTAGACCAGATTTAAATAATGTAGATTCCAGGTATTTGTTGATAATACACATATATGTATGTATGTATGTATGTATGTATGTATGTATGTATGTATGTATGTATGTATGTATGTATGTATGTATGTATGTATGTATGTATGTATGTGTGTGTGTGTGTGTGTGTGTGTATGTATATATATATATATATATATATATATATTACAAAGAAAGATGTAACCCGTATTCTGTGTTCCGCTAGGGCGTAAGCGGTGGGGAAGTTTTAGGTATAATCCAATCTCAGGTACTTCCTTGAATGAGCTGTTTTATTACACGAGTATTGGTAAAGTTTGCCGAGAATTTGACTCACTGAGTGTGTAGGAAATTTAATACTAACGATTGTTTAACGCACGTGAAATTGTGATCATAACCAGAGCATTTATTGTGAGGGAATTATTTGAATATTATACTTGTGAGTTCAGTACGGCTAGAAACAGGTTATTTTACACTGGAAACTTAAATACGTGGTAATGAGGAAGTTTCCTTGGTTTTGACATTTCTAAAAATGGTGAGAACAAATACCGTGAAGTTAAGTTGTTTTTACGATGAAGGAAGGGAGCGATTGTGAAACGTGTACAACGTTTCCCTAGCATATCGGTCCGGTAGAAGATAATCCCACAATAGTCTAAACGCTCAGTGCTTACGTTAGCTACCAGTAAAGTAGGGGCATTGCGTTTGTTTGCATAACTTTCTCTGACACCATTTGATTTTTCAGGCATGTTCGGTTTGCGTGTCTTGGCGAGTGCTATGTTGGTATAGCTGTCAGAGTGTGATCAACTAAAGCTTTACGTGGCCACGGCGAATATACAGCGCCAGCCACTACAGAATGGTCGGTAGCAGCGGGTTTACCCCTGCTAGCCATTACAAGTTGGTGACATCGGTGTGATCACTACCCCCGTAGCCACTGTGAACCATGATAATTCTGTATGAAGCAGTTGTCAGTGATCTGTTTAGGAAATCCAAAAAACGACTGGTGACAGCATTACAGAAATTTTTTAGGTTACGACGACTTTAACGCGAGTTCGTGAAATTACGTTAACAGCTAGTGCCCCTTTGGGGTAGGGACCAAATTTAATCAGAGCCCTCATCCCAGGAGGCACTACAAACTGGTGGCATCAGTGGGATCAAAACTCCCTACCCACTGAAATGCAAATATCAAGTTTTGTGCATTTCCTCCAGAAATGAGTGCAATAACCTAGCTTCACTCATGATTCTGACATAATCAGTTCTCACAAAGGAAAATCACTACGCGGTCGACTCATATTCTGGAAAGTTTACTTTATTCCTCGAAAGGGGAAGAAATTATCCTAAAATCATATTCATGTTTTCTCGTTCTTTCAAGCGGAATTCCGATAGATAACACCACCAGAAACGTGAGGACATTTATATGGACTTTGATAGAGTATGACACTTGATTTCACCTGAAGCAACGGCACATTCCAATGCATCTGACTATGCCCTGTTACATAGCATAAATCACCTTCCCGTCGTGATTTGTTTTCTCACTCTCTTAGCAGTCAGAAGTATAAAAAGTTGGCGACAGGTTTGCAACTTAAAGAAGTCCCGTGGCGACTGGATAAGACGCAGGTTGTTTTGAACTTAAGGAAGTCTCGTAGCGACTGGATAGGACACAGGTTGTTTTAAGCCATGGCAAATCACATGAGAAACACTTGCAAACATTATGGTCTTAGTGCGATTATTGAATAATGGAAGGGGAAATATATCTTTATTTTTGTAAGTACTATGTTTTGGTTGGTTATGTGAAGGAGAAACTTATGAAAGTCATATCAAATAGTGAGAATAAAAAACATGTTAAAGTTGGATTCAGGGCTTAATGAAAAGATATTGCTTAGGACACCACGCACAGACGAGGGACAATATGACACCTGCATGCAGGTCAAAATCACAGCCAGCTACCGACAGATTCGGCAGACACAAAGAGCACAATAAAAATTTTTAAACAACTTTCTGTTAATGGATGCACATGAAGAGAGAAGTAATGATACGATACACAAGTAAAAGGAATGGGAGGGAAATACGGGAGAAAACTGGTAAGGAGTTGAAAGCATGCAATGTGTACGAAGGGAAGAAAGAAGAGTTTTAAAATAGAATGGGAAGATGGACACAGAAGTGGAATGAAAATAGGAGGAACAAATAAAGGAAAGCTGGAGGAAAGGAGAGAAAGAAATAGAAGTAGTAAACGAATAAAGAAAATGAGAAATGGCATGAAAGGGGTTTATTAAAGTGAAGCAAGAGCAAGAAGGAAGACGGAGAAATAACGAGAGAAAGAAGAAGTAAATGTCATTGGAGAGCAAAACGACTGAAAAAGACTAAGTAAAAACAGGTAATTTTTTTTAAACTCATGGTTCCGTGCATCATGAACACCAAAAGGAAACTGTATAGAACGAACGCAGCCATCTGGTATAACAAGACATGCCGACACAAGCACCTAACACCAACATACGTCAACATACGTATAAAAGGAAAAAACCCACAAAACCAGAAAACATTAATAACAGCTAAACAGTACCGCATCAACCAAGAAATTAAATTCCTCTACACCAAAAAAACTAAACTCAATGGGCAGTTATATAAACTACACCTAAAATGTGCCGAAGAATGGCAAGGAACTTGGCCGATCATAACACAAACCATAGACTACAAACTAACACACAAGATGGAAAACCAATACAACAATCTAAACCGCAAATTAGACAGGCTGCAAAAAGAAAAACAAACCAAGAAAAAAAAAACAGACACCCATCACCAATGTACACTATTCTACACCAGAACGGTCGACCTAACAAACCTAAGATTCTCCCAAGAAGAAATAGCGTTACTTAACAACGGACTGCAACACAGCATCGAGAAACCTCTGAAAAAATACTGGACCAACCTAATTATGGAAACAAAACAAGCTATAAGAAAGCTGGACAGTAAGATGCAAGCACCACACAGGATACTGGCAACCAAGAAACTGAGACAATTGAGGGCATCTGACCATCACAACAACGTAATGGCCAAACGACAAACCTATATCCTAAAAAATATAAACAACAAACTTGAAAAGGAAAATGCAATGGTAGCCAAGGCTGATAAAGGCAAAACATGCGTCATCATATACACTGACGAACACAACAAAAAAGTCCACAACTTCTTTAATGAGAACAACTTTCAAAAACTACAAAAAGACCCCACGGACAAATACCAGAAACTCATTACTAAAACACTACTACACAGCGACCATGTTATCAATAAGAAACAAAAGCAGTACCTCACACAGAAGAAACCTCAACCCCCCGACTTAAGAGCACAGATCAAACTACACAAACGCGGCCAACCCATCAGACCAGTAGTCAATAACAGGAACGCACCAGCATATAAAATATCAAAATTACTAGTAAATAGAATAAATAACCTCCTAAATGTAAGAAACCACTACATTGTTAAAGATTCCACAGCACTAGCCAATGACTTAACAAAAATGAAATTAGACGAAAATCATAGAATGATTACCCTTGACATCAAGGATTTATACGTCAACATACCGATACGGGAGACACTAAGGATCGCGAAAACTCTACTCTTAGAAAATAATAATAAACACAACTAAACAAATGATAACACTCCTCGAAGTTACCCTCCAACAGAACTATTTCTCATTCTGTAATAATATTTACCAAGCCGAGAAGGGTGTCTCAATGGGATCCCCCATTTCAAACACGGTTGCAAAAATCTCTCTACAAGACCTAGAAAACACACACCTGAAAGAGATACTAGATAAACAAAATATTACCTTCTACACGAGATATGTCGACGACATACTGCTGATATACAACACAAAGCATACCACACCTGAAATAATACATAGCCACATAAACAAAATACATCCCAACCTACAATTTACCCCTACCTTAGAACACAAAATAGCATAAGTTTTCTTGATCTACTCATAATCCGACACCCCACCCAAACAGAAATTTACATCTTCCGAAAACCAACAACAACAGATACCACAATCAACTATACCTCCAACCACCCTACTGAACACAAAATGGCAGCCTACCGCTACTTGATCAACAGGATGACGTCACTCCCACTCTCAGCTGAAAATAGAATTGCAGAATGGCAAAACATACGAACTATAGCAAACAACAATAAATTCCCCATCCACCACATAACCAAACTGAGAACACAAATACAACGTAAAACCCAGATGAACACAGCCAACAACGGTAACAGCAACAAATGGGCCACCTTCACCTATCACAGCCCCAAAGTCAGAATGATTACTAACCTTTTCAAACAGACTGACATAAAGATAGCAATCAAAAGCACAAACACCCTGCAACAACTGATCAAACCCAAATTCCAGGATACCACACAGGAACACGACAAAAGTGGCATATACAAAATGACCTGTAAAACATGCAACATAGCATACATAGGCCAAACCAGCAGAATCTGACAATCAGATACCGAGAAAACATACGTTACATAAAAAACAATGACCCACAATCAGCTTATGGAGTTCACATTTTGCAAAACAGACACGAATATGGTCCCCTGAAAGATTCCATGACACTACTCAAACCAATCTACAAATCATCCATGCTAATTCCCTACGAACAATTACTAATCCAAACTTTCCATCAAAACGGGACCCTCATCCCCAAACAAAACTGCAGCGAACAAAACCCACTATTTCTGCTAGCCACCGAACACAGCTTTACATAACAACCTGCCCACAATGATACTTGCACACAAACCAGTCCTGACCTAGCCACGCTGGATTCTTACATAACTACCTAAACTCAACCGTCCACAAGACTCGCTTACACCAGTCCTGAGCAGACCACGTTGGAAGGAAGCAGCTGTACCAGTATGTGAGTAATTTATTAACAAAATCCAACCATTGCATCTTCCTAATACACTTTAACAATTTTATTGTACAAAAGCTTTTAAATTATAAAATTAGATACGTAGACACCAGCGAATGTGTAAACATATAGCCAAACATTACCATCTACAGTTAACAAACCAACACAATGTTAGTTCACTCTATTCAATTTTTAATTTTTAATTTAATTTGTATTTTACTGTATGACCTATACCAGAGTTAGCGGTTACAGTTTTTAGTGCTCCTGATGATGGGTGCTGTGACGCCCGAAACATGTAGAGTGACTTTGCAGTAAATAAATGTCTGCATATTGTTGCATCAAGTTGGAATTTTTATTAACATAAAAACAGGTAATTAACCTTGCCCAATATCAAACTAGTATAATTTTCAATTTTTTTATTTTGTAGAAGTGTTATACATCTTAGGACGCAACAAGTCGAAATTTGCAGCAAAATATCACACAGACTAGTGCCATGTGTTGAACTGAGATGTGCCTAATGACTTCTGCAAGGACCACAATTGATTTCCCCGAGTTTTGCAATGTTCTCTGCTGCGAGAGGCTCTGAACATATAAGACGCGTGTTCCCAGACATTTAGTAGTCATATCAACCAGATTTCGTGCATGTAAACTCAGGTATGACTCGGAACTTTAAGAAAAGTGAGTGGGAATTGGAGTGTAAAATATTTTCCTTTATTATAACAGGCAAAAAGATTTGCCACTCGTTAATTTCCATTTTTAATCTAAGATTACCAGAGGTGGGATTTACAGCTCCATGTGTCTTCTTGGTCTTAGTCAGCTCATTATTGCCTTCCATGGCACTAAATTTCTCGACCTTGTATTTGCTTAGTTCAGTGACTAAACTTATTACTGTTTAAGGTGTTACACGTAGCATCCCACTCTGTTGATTGGCTCTCCTTTGCAACTTAAAATTTGTACTTAAAATTTTCCAGCATTCCTACGTAGAATTTGTCTCGGAAATATGATGTTTTTATCAATTATTCCTTCTGCGTCAGCTCTGTCTTATTTTTATAAAAAAAATCTTTGCAGCAGTTTCGATCTATACAGACCGTGAAGGTATACAAAGGGAGCAGGAGTATAGCTCCCCTTATTCTTAACCTCGACACTGGATGGAGGTAAATGGTCAGCCTCACATTGTCAAATTTATCATCGAGGGAAATGACCCAAGTGCCCATTTATTGGAAGGTTAAGTGAATCCCATGGGCGATATGGGCATTTAGGAGAACGAGTAAATATCATGTCCCTGTAGGGATTCGAAAGTTGGATCGTCTAGCTTTTAGTCTAGTCCAAAAACTGAGTTCTATATTCCGGCTCAACAGCAACAACAATAATAAATGTAGGACTAGAAGCGTCGAACAAATGGCTGACAAGCAAGGATGTGTTCGCCGAAACACACGACTTTTAACGGCAATACAAGACCAAGTCATACTAACTAGAAGCTACAAGAAATATATTTTGAAGCAGCCAAACATCGATGAGCTGTGCAGAAGATGCGGAAAAGAATCGGAGACGATCCAACACATTACTGCGGCATATGAGCAACTAGCACCTACTGAGTATCTAAAGAGGCATGATGGACTAGCCAAAATCATCCATCAGAAACCTGCAGAAGCAGCTGAACTGATTGAAGAAAAAAGCCCGTATTATAAGTACACACCAGCCAATGTACTAGAGAATGACAATTTCAAGCTGTACTGGAACCGCAGCATACTTGCGGACAAAACAATACCTTTTAATCCACCTGATATAACATTCATGAATAAGAAAACAAAGAACACCTTTTTGATATTCATAGCTGTCCCAAATACAGATAATCTCACCAAAACGATAATCGATAAACAAAACAAATACCAAGAACTGGCGAATGAAATATGTGCTATGTGGAAGCAAAACACAGCTCAAGTGATCCCGTTAGTAATATCATCTACGGGAGTAATCCCAAAGCCACTACCGCAAAGTCTAAAAAGACATAACCTGGATCCGAATAATTACATACAAATGCAAAAATCTGTAATTCTTGGAACGTGTTCAATTGTAAGAAACTTTTTAAAACATAAATAAGACCATCGAGCCTAATCCTGTTGATTACACATCCCAGGATAGGTGAATGTTTCCCAGCCGAAGCTGAGAAGTGAGAAATTCGATGATGATGGTAATAATAATAATAATAATAATAATAATAATAATAATAATAATAATAATAACTTAAGCACTACAGGTGCATCTGCGGTCGAGGTTAGAAAATCAAGAACAGAATTGCGAAAAATGCTAACACTCGGTTTCAAGTAACCTTAACGCGGAAAGAGTGTCTACACCGCAAATAAAGGAAAACGTCCCTAGTTATTCGTGGAACATCGATGGAGATGGGAAAAAAGTGCTATACAAGCAGGAGGAAGGAAAGAACATATGTCCTCTAACAACAAGGAAGAGAATGGTAAACATACCGAGGGAAATCAATGTGCATCATCTCAAATCACACCTAAAATTGAAGCCGAGCTAGAAAATGGAAGGGAATTGAATAAATGAATCCTATGGAGCCAAGATGAGATGAAGGAAGTGTTGCGCTGTTTAATGTGCATCAAAGTATTTTAGAGGAAAACTACAAGGCAGCGTACCAACTACGGAGTAGAGAAACCGATAAACGAGGATAAATGTAGGTGCGAAATTGTTGTTAAACCGGAAATATTACATCTTAAAAGCAAAAAAGAATGACAACTACTGATATTGATGAGGTATAAAAAATTATCAGATTTCAGACATGAAAAGATACAGATCATGAAACAGGAATGAAAGGCGACAACAAAATATTCAAGAATGAAACAGAACAACAGAAGAGCAAAAAGGTAAAAATAGAAATGGGAAATTTTTGGAGAAACAATTAAGCAACTGGATGAAAGAGATATCAGTACTTGCTAAAACGGTAACAGACTCTGAGAATGGAAGACTAAAAAAGAACAAGATTTTAAAAGAATATAAAGTGATAAATGCCAAGGAAATAACACAGTTGACAAAGACCCTGAAGCAGAAAAGTGCAAGCAAAAGCCCAAATAATCAAAACATATGAAAAAAGGGAAACCGAGTGTTTCTGAAATAAGATGTTCAAGAAAGACGCCAAAAAGTTTAGAGAAACTTGGCCGCAAAGAGTATAGAGACCATACAACTTCTTTCTGTGGCAGAAATAGTGACTTACTGGAGGCCACTGCGTACAGAAAGAGCAGAGCGTAAATGAGGAGCAGAGTGGATAATAAGAGAAGAGAGGAGTGGCAGCTCAAGCCCAAGAAATTAACAAAATTTTTTTCAAATATAAAATTTGAAGGAAGAAACAGCAAATGCCGGCTATGTAAACAAGAGGAGGAGACTACTGACCACCTAACCTCAGGATGTGTTCAAGCCAGTATGTAACCATGAAGATGTAACTTGTTGTATCCCGAGTGTGATAGTCGAAGTCATGTATGCCGGTGTTGACCGAGCGGCTGGTTACTGAGAGAAACTGGTATAAGGTTCGTGCTGGACACTTAAAAATTGATATTCACGAATCCATTCGCAACTCTTGAAGGAAAGAATAGCTGACTTATTGTAGCTTGTTGATAGGTGATAATAAAAGTAACTGATAGAGTGCGCTGTTGTGATAAATGAAGCAGCCCACTATTAAATAATATGGAAGTTCGGCTTGTAGAAAGGCTTCGATAATAAAGAAATTTTGGCGATGTATTCGGACAGCGATTCCTGCAGCAAGTGATGACCAAGAATGTCCCCCGAGACTTCCAAAATCCTGATTATATAGCATCAAAATTTGGGGTCGAGTGACGTAATAGGGCGTTGCTATAAGCCCACGCATTACCAAATATGGTCATAGATCCAGTGGCTGAAAACGTGGCCTTCGCTGTCGCAACAGGGCATTTAAGTCATGCAACCCTTAGGGGTGAGTTTGAAACAAAAGGGTACGTGAGAAGTCTCCCTAAGAAGCGGATGTGGGGTGGGTGTGCGTGTCATATCCGGTAACTTGTAGCAAAGAAACATAGCACGACACACTCACACATTAGATCTTACACCTTAGTCAAAATTAACCTTACCACCTTCATGTGCCGATTGTCATGAAATCTGGGAGCCTCAACTTCCTGGAACCCTCAGGGCCTGTCCAGGCCTGTACAGGGATTGCTTTACCTTTACCTTTTTACCTTAGTCAAAATTAAATTGTCGCTTGGCGTAATTAAAATCGCCGGATGCGATAAACAGTGTTAGAGAATCAGGGGCTACACACGGACAGAGAAGTTGCGGCAAAGAGGCCAGATGTAGTAACTAAAAACAAAAAAGAGGAAATATAAATACTGATAGATGTGACAACACCAGCGGACGGAAATGTCACGAAAAAGGAAGAAGAAAAGAAATTAATATAAGAGTTTATGTGTACAGATACAACGAATGTGGAACTTGAAATGTATGGTTTTACAAGTAACAGATGGAGCCAGTGAAATATTAAAGTAATTTTAAAGAAAAATTTGGAAGCCATACGGGGAAAACATTCAATAAATTTACTAACCAAGACAACAATACTTGAAACACCACCCATTAGACGGAAATTACTGCAGTCTGAAACTTTAAGTCTGAGAAGGAGGAATCACCATTGTTCAAAGGATGAAGTACCAAGAAGGAAAGGCCTGTGACAAGAAACAACGAAATAATAATAATAATAATAATAATAATAATAATAAAAGCCATTCGGACAATACCTGAGCAATATACTGGAAAAGCACAAAATCAAGGAACCACAGTAACAGCCATATTTGACACTGCATACATACTTCGGAAAGTACTAATGCAAAGTACGTACGAAACATTCAAAATGAAAGAACGTTACAAGTGACAACAACTGTAACTACTGAAAGCTGCACAAATAGTAGGCCACAAAAAGAAGATACAAAATAAAAATTAGACAAGTTAAATGAACTGTCATTTCCGGTCGTGAGTATTTCTTTGTAAGAAATGAAATCCAACAGTGTCATGCACTTTGTTTCGTGACAGGACAATCAAAATGGATTGTGCTGATATCAGCAGTTGGCACGCATTGTACAGAAAGGAGAAATGGTGAGGTTTGGTAAACAGGACAAACAAATTATGCTTTGAATTTCAAAGGAAGTTCCTTATCACAATGACAAAAAAGGAAAATTATCTAAAGGTAACCATTGTGTATTTTTCAAACGCTAGTTCCGCCAAATTTTCATCAACCTAAGCGCAGTCAGGAGTATAAAAAGAGCGGTTACCAAGTTCATACGGTATATTGGCAGTATTTACTGAGTTTATTGGATTTTGTTAAGAGACAGACACATACTGCGAACTGCGAACACAAAGTTTTACGAAAAAGACTAGTGGTACGCACAATAATCTTACTGAAAGCTGAAAGTGTGTAGGAGAAACTGAAAAGGTAAGAATTTCTAACATCAGCATTTTACTTCAACAACAGTGCACGTGACGCTAAGTAGTTACCATACAAGCTTCACATGCTGGAGTTCGCGAGGTTCGAATTTCCGTTCCCAGACCTCCAACATGACTAATTTTTCGTGAATTTGCCCAGACGGTTCAGAAAAATTCTGGAACTGAATTTCGAATTAGGCCACGACCGCTTGTCTCCATATCTTTTGAAACTCTGTTTTTGAGTAATTACTCTACAATCGGACGCTATGATATATTTGTTAAATGCAACTGGGTTGTCACCCGGTGGCAGTAATGCAGTACACATTTACACACAAACAATACACAGAAAAACACAAATAACAAGAGAACAACACAAATAACAACTAATTTGGAAGAGTGCGAGCCGTGCCCCGTCTATAGAATCTGAGATAATGAATGCTTTGTTAGGCGCTTTCGCAAAATTGCCAAGAGAGACCATTAGCTTCGTCATGTCTGCCTGTCTGTCTGTCCTTCCGTCTGTAGGATGAAAAACTCGGCCACACTGGACTGATTGTCATAAAGGTTTGTTTGAGAACTTTTCTAAAATCTGTCCGGAAATTTCGAGTTCTGTTAACACCTGAGAAGAATAGTGGATACTTCACGTGAATGCCTGTGTATATTTATGATAGCAGGTCGCTTAATTCTTTTTTGGAATAATAAATATTTCAGGCAAAATTGTAAACAATATCAAAACACATTTTATGTTCAATAACGTTTTTTTTCTCAGAAAGTCGTACCGTTTATGAAATAAGGTGAAAAACCTGGTACAACCAGACAGGCGACAGATGACAATAAAATGCCTCGCATGCAATTTGCATGTCGAATAAATAAGGCTACAGACACATATTTGGAATACGTAATATTTATTGCTTTTGAACAGCAACAAAGGAGAGGCGAAAGAGGCCTTATGCCAATTTTACGTTTGTACCTACACTGATTATCTTGTTAAATAAATAATACATCACAGAAAAATAAGTGAGTGGGCAGTATAGTGTCTAACGACGCCTTTATACACATAAACAACTTATTTTAATTCAGGAAAATTACGTAAGAAGAACGTTGTGAGTCGGGGTGATGAAATGTGAAGAGTCAATGAACAAAGTTGTGATTCGATAATGACATTTAACCTGATGTGGTCACAAAAATATGAAGATAAAACTAGGCTTATGAGCCAAGAGTGTATGTCGACTGGTAAATATTTCCGAGAAAAAATTTAATGAGACCTACCTACCAGTTAATACTGAGATAGGAAGCAAGTTATTTCACTAGATTTCAGTACTTTAGAGCCTCTACTTAATTGCTTAAGACAGCTACGAGACATAAATCTTTCTCTGTATTTTTTTTGTATATTTTTGTGCACTTCTTGTACCATTACTCGTTGGCACAATACTTGCATAGACATCATGATGGAGACGTAATTTAGTGGTTTTAACTTGAACTTAGAGTCTGTCTGAATTTATATTATCGGGTTTTCTCACTTACGAGGTATATGACCGCAAGTTGACAGAACAATTAAAGAAACTTTCATGTTCTAATATAGAAGTCCCAACAAGACTCACAAGTCACAGAGTTTATTTTTATCTGATGATTGCTCTACATGTTTCGGGTATTATTATCACCCATTTTCAGGAGCACGAAACAACTGTAACTACAGCATCTGGTAACCATTAAACTGTAATAAATAGAGTTTTTACTGTTAAAGAGTACTTATAGATTAGATTAAAATTACAAGTGTCGTTGATAATATATATTTTGTGGAAAATGCAATATGTTCTATAGTACCTACTCGTATTGTTGTCTGTTGCTATCGTGGAATATTTGGAATTGCTTTAAGTGTGTGGGTGGCATGTAGATCTGTTTTTGTTTTCATGTGGTTGTTGACGTAAGCATGGTGTCTATGGCCAACTGACATAAGGGGGTTTGTTCACCTGTGCCTTGTTACGGGATGAGATTTCCATTGTGATGAAATGTCATGTCTTTAAATATACTCGTATTACGACCCTGCATCAGCTTCGCTGGAAGCGTAGAGTGTTTAACGCTTTGGAAACATTTTCATTCATTGATTAATATTTTCATTTGCAGATCAAGAATATAACCGGAGACTCAGATCATGTCATCTGTAGCAGTCGCTTGGAGAAGTCTCTTATTGACAGCAGTGTTCCTGAATTTATCAGCTACTCCCATCGATGGCATTTTGTCTTCTGTTCTGCAGAACCCATTCAATATTTTAGGCCTGAAATCATCTACTGCCAAGAACACCATTGCTCCTTCCGCAAATAATGTTGTTACTCCCAAGAGCACTATTGCTCCTTCCCAGAGTAACACTGCTTCTCCCAAAGATAAATTTACTTTTCCCAAAGACTTTTTGTTTTCAGCTGCAACATCCGCTTACCAGGTCGAAGGAGGTTGGAATGCAGATGGTATGTTAAGCCTGGCTTGATGTTACTAGTGATAGCCCGCTGGTTTGATTTTGGATGTCCAATCTAGGTTAAGTTAATATGTTGTTAAGGTGGATTAAAATAGCTTCACTCGTGCGCATTTTGGGTTTTATTCTTTGTTTTCTGTTCTTTAAAATATACGTTTTACTACTATTGAAATATCATCTCTGATGTTCTTATTTTTGCCTTACCTTCTCTCTTACTTCAGATTACCTTTCTAAATGACCTTGGCCAGAACAGTCCGTAAATATTTGCAAGTTAAGAGGAGGTACGTGCACTATAGTGGCATTCATTTCTCAGTATATCTAACAGTCCAATTTCTCTTTACAGTTTTATCACAGACCGATAGACCTACATGTATATGTATGTATGTATGTATGTATGTATGTATGTATGTATGTATGTATGTATGTATGTATGTATGTATGTATGTATGTATGTATGTATGTATGTATGTATGTATGTATGTATGTATGTAT
>Ga0268261_10001556_pt1 | contig 15903 bp, 15 predicted proteins | sample TergutNc150P1_FD_190353 | JGI IMG/M metagenome (GOLD analysis project Ga0268261, IMG submission 190353) | Nasutitermes corniger P1 segment gut microbial community from laboratory colony in Florida, USA - Nc150 P1 (SPAdes) (version 2) | ecosystem: Host-associated > Arthropoda: Insects >... | reverse complement strand
AATAACACATTTCGGTAATATTCCAGTGTGTTCTGTACAGAACTGCTAAACATTAAATTCTCTCCAGATATCATTCCCTGCTGACCGCTATATAATTATCAACTTTCGCTGCAGATTGCTGCCTCCACCTTCACAGTTCAGGCAGTCCAACATTTCAAGCTGTCCGCAAGTACCGAAAGTCACTAACCTTCACCAAGAGCGCCGTACCAATCTGCACTGCAGCCAGCCCACTGTATACGGTACATGTCTGCTGCTTATTTAACTGGAAACGTAACACCAACTTAACCTTTGTATTGAGCATCATCATCTCGGCACTCGATACAGGTGAGTTGTTTGGCTTATGCTCCGGCCGCTTTATTCGCAGTGAAGCACAATCCATACTACCCAACAAGTAGTATGGGTCCCCGACCCATTCTGGACGTTTCGAAAGAGACAGAAAAAATTCACCTTCACCGGAATTCGAACCCTGGTATCGTCCATTCCCCTGCCTCGTTGACTGGGCGATTTTCTTAATGAAATCTCAAGTTTAGGTTAGTAATATACTGACAAATGGTTGTTGCGATCATTCATGCAGTTTTGTGAACCCTTCACTTCCAGTTTTGGGAGTTATGTACTTTACTTAGTCAAGAGAGGATGTCAGTAAGCAGTGAAAGATATACTGAATATCAGTGGGGAACAATAATATGCTGAATGCCAGGAAGGAGTGAATAATATTCAGGGCATTAAGGCGTTAATAACAGAATTAGAGTCGGGATGAGGAATAAATTTCTGAAGTAATTCTATCACTGCTACTGGAAATACTAGATTATGATGATAATAATGAAGATAATTATGCTGATAATTAGAGCGTATCCTAAGCCATACTAAGTGCGTCCCTGTCATAAAAGTGCGACAAGCCCTTAGATTGCGATGGAGGAGGTGTCTTGGTAATGAAGGTAGACGTTAATATACTGAATAAGCAGTGGCGGACATTCGACAAGCGGCGTCCTCCACTTTGGAGGATGGGCGAAGTGCTAAAATCTCTATTCTCTAACAGTTTACTGCGTTACGGAATATTTCACATAATTTCGGACTGGGAATAATCATTTGGAACAAAATAAAGAATGGGAATTGGACATGAGATTTGGCAGGTGGAAGGTATAAATTGCGCTTGGGTTTAATGAATAGATAATATTAAAGTGGATCTTCAAGAAATAGGATGGCAAACCCTCGATCTGTCTCAGGACAAGAATATGTTTTGGGTCCTTTAATATATTTTGTTGTATTCTCGGGTGCTAACAATACGAGGAATTTCTTGACTAGCTGGGAAACTGTTAGGTTTTTCTAAAAAAACTCTCCTTAATGGAGTTCGTTAATTGTTTAGTTAGTGAATAAAGATTTCTGTGTACCACAAAACAAAAGTAAAAAATCTACAGTTTCCTCAGGGACAGATTTGCATCATGGACAAATAAAGGTAGTTGTGTAGAGGAAATTTGGAAAGTTTCAAGCAAATAGTCTGCGAGAGTATCGACCGTTTTGTCCCACATAACATTCTGAGAAAAAATTCTGATCCTGAATAGTACAATAAGGAAGCGAAACGCCTTAAAATAGAGTTCAAAAGAGTATGCAACAAGAGGAAATTAGGACAGCGATTTTAAGTGGAACTGAAAAATCCGTCTAAAGCAGAGCTGACAGCAAAAAAAAAACTGCACAGGAGACATTTTTGAGGTCAGTACTGCGAAATGAAGGCAACTGTTTTTCTAATTTCTATAAGTATTTGAAAAGGCGGAAAAGAAATAGGAAAATTTTTCCTGCTGGGATCTTAATATTCCGGAAATAAAATTAGCCAATTCGTGTGAAAACTTTATCATTAACACTAAATTTATTAAAAAAAATAGCAAAAAATCGGGAGAAAAAATCAGTAGGGCCAGATGTATTTCCGAGTGAAATTGTGAAATCTGTTGGTGTACCCATGACTCCTTACCTAGCCATACTACTTAAAATATCATTCAAAATGCTACCATCCCAAGTTACTGGAAAATAGCTACAGCGGTTGCTATTTACAAAGGGGGTGATCGATTGGCAGTCTCAAACTATAGACCCATAAGCTTAACCACTGTGGTCTGCAAGCAACTGGAACACTTTTTAACAGGTAATTGATGCAAGTCTGGGATATGGATGATTGGTTATACGAGGGACAGCATGGCTTTACACCGGCATACTCATGTGAAAGTCAAGTCATTACGGTGTTCCAGGACATAGTGAACCATTTGGAAGAGGGGGCCGGTGTAGATGTGTTTATAAGAGAATTTTCCAAAGCTTTCGATTTACTTCCTCGTCATCGGCTGCTTACGAAACTCACGGCCCCGTGCGTTGAATCGAGTGTAGTCGTTTGAGTAAATGAGTTCCTTGTAAGTCGTGCACAAAGGGTAAGTGTAGGAGGGCAACTATTCAAGGAAGTCAGAGTAACTTCAGTTGTGCCACAAAGGAGCGTTTTGGGTCCAGTACTGTTTCTAGTTTATGTAAACGATATTTGGAGGAACATTGACTATTCGCTGACGAATGTATGATTTATGAGAAAATTCAAATAAGAATAACATAGAAATTTTGCAGAAGGATCTAGACACCTTGGGGGAATGGGCTGTAGAAAATGGAATAAAAATGAATCCCGGTAAACGTAAGGCAATACGTTTTACGAGAGCTCGGGTTAAAAATTCCACTGGGTTACTCTCTTGATGAACAAAAAATTCCGGAAGCAAGCAGTTGTAAATACTTGGGAATAATCTTACGAAGCGATTTAAACTTGGTGGACCAAGTAAATTACACAGCACAAAAAGCCTGGAAGGCACTTCCTATGTAATGCGTGTTCTCAAAAAGGAAATAGGAATACAAAACATTTAGCCTACACGTCATTGGTACGTCCTGTTCTTGAATGTGGGTCTGCATGCTGGGATCCGTGCAGAGAAGGACAGATAATTGCGTTAGACCGAGTACAGAAGAAAGCTGCTCAATATACAAATCGTACGAAGGTTTCCGACTGGGAAACCTTGGCTCACCGTAGGACGATAGCACGCTTATGTGGACTTCTTATAGCGTACTGTGGTGAACGGTCTTGGAAAGCTATACACGACAGGTTGTGAAGGGCTTACTGTTTGAGTAGGGTTGATCATGTTCGGAAAATTAGGGACAGGAAGCAAAGAACAGATACCGGGAAGTATTCCTTTGTAAATAGAACCATTAAATACTGGAAACAACTACCTGCAGAAGCGTTAGGGACTTTCCCTTGTAAATCAGAGGTTTTTAGTTTCGGAGTTAGGAAAGCAATTATAATCGGGGTGAAATGGAATGAACAGCAGTGTGGCGAAAATCATCTAATGATGTAGTTATGTGAAGTGAGGTGAAGTGTAGTGATGTGAGGTGAAACGGAGCGGTAGGGAATTTAAATGGAGTTAAGCCAAATGAGAGGGTAGTGAAGTGTAGTTGGGTGAAGTTTAAATGGAAAGTAGTGAATTGTGGACAAGTGTAGTAAAGTGTAGTTAGGTGAAGTGTAGTGAAGTGTAGTTTGGTGAAGTTTAAATGGAAAGAAGTGAAGTGTGGACAAGTGTAGTGAAGTGTAGTTAGGTGAAGTGTAGTGAAGTGTATCTGGGTGAAGTTTAAATGGAAAGAATTGAAGTGTGGACAAGTGTAGTGAAGTGTAGTTAGGTGAAGTGTAGTGAAGTGTATTTGGGTGAAGTTTAAATGGAAATAATTGAAGTGTGGACAAGTGTAGTGAAGTGTAGTTAGATGAAGTGTGGTGAAGTGTAGTTGGGTGAAGTTTAAATGGAAAGAAGTGAATTGTGGACAAGTGTAGTGAAGTGTAGTTAGGTGAAGTGTAGTGAAGTGTAGTTGGGTGAAGTTTAAATGAGAGGAAGTAAAGTGCCGACAAGTGTAGTGAAGTGTAGTTAGGTGAAGTGTAGTGAAGTTCTTAGAAACAGGGTGTCTAACATAAGTAGAAGCTATACAGATCATATAAAATTTGCTGATTAAATGGTTTTTTCGTTTGTCACATTCTCTCATGTCCTTTTGCTTCCATTTTTATCACTGTATATATGGTTGTATGTTTTGTACACTTTCGTTTAAGTTTGTAAGTTGTGTATTTTTATTGTTTTTGTGTTTATATATTTTTATTATTATGTATGTTCTGTTCCGTACGAGTGGGTGCTATAATAATTCGTTAGCCCGACCAGGAAGGAAACAAGCTACAGCCACCAAACTCGGGATTTATTCATCATACTCCACACGAAGCTCAATAAACTTCTCAGCCCGATGCTCTAACTTTTGCAAGCCTCTCATAAAAATTCAGAAGTTTATCCGTCCAACCACGCCTACGCGGCAGCAATGACCTCCGGGTCGGAAGAAGAAAGGCGATCTTTCAATTTTGACATGTATATGTCTTACCGCTGGTTGTTATTCCATGCGACTGCATAAAAGAATTCAGCGTATCACTGTGACGTCACTGCTGTGCTGCTCGCTATGCGATAATCTTGACTCGCGCTATTTATACACATGTACGGACGCGGAAAGGGGAAGGAAGGGGACATAAGAAAGAAAACAAAACATATCCTAGTTGAGCTCGGACCGCCTTTCATTCAGTACGTGTGCTCGGACCGCGGTTTACAGTACGCGTGTTGTGTGTTCGTATAGTATCGCATTAACGTTTCACATTACAAGAATGGCCGATACCAATATCGAAAAGAAATCGCGAGCAGAATACATGAGACAATGCCGATTGAAACGTACGTTGGAGATGAAACATTCAGACATTGAACAAGAGACACGCAAGAAGTCTGAAAATAACAGCAAAGAAATTACAAGTATAATTTCTATCTTGTGATAGAAGTACCGGATCATGTATATGTCTTAGGCTTCACTTATACATGTCACACGTACAAAATATAACCGATACGCATAATACCAAAAGGTGTGACATGTATAAGTCAAGCCTAAGACATATACATGATCCGGTACTTCTATCAACGAAAGAAATTATATTTTTATCAGCCCAGGAAACATGTGTTAGTCCATCGGGGACAGACCCGGAGAATAGTGTGGGTTATCAAGACACTGGAAGCCCAGGTAGGCCAGTTCCTTCTGGTTTACAAGTGTCTGGTGAGTCGGGGGCATTGTTGTGCAAGAACAAGGCCCCTTGGTGACCTTCCCACAAAGTTTTTCCTTTAAAATGTCCACACCTGCGCAGTCAGCCCTCTTTCCTCTGTCAACCGCAACAACGCTGTAGTCACGCAGCCAGCAGGCATTACTCCACCATTCTACCGCACGCTGCTGCCATGCAAATACGTAAATGTACAGTTCCATTCAAAATTTTAGAATCATTTTTACTTTCTTTGCCAGTAAAGCGTTTCTATTTATAAAATGTAGCGAATTTCTGCACACTGCCAAAATCAAATGTGCCAAAAACTGCCCGCCGGTCGCAAATTTTGTGCTCCTTACTTGCAGTCCGGTCTGTGTGTGTCTAGCATCGCCTTGAACACGACAGTGACGGTACAGCTGTGGCTGTCAAGGTCACGACGGCGTACAGGAGCAGTGGAGGTATTCTCCTGATATTCTTAACAACGGCACTACATGGGGAAATTGGACAGCCTCACACTACCTGTGAGCAGCACTGTCGGTAATTACTGGATAAGGGCTGAGTTGGCCCCAGGGAGGATCTGGGCGTTTCTGGAGATTTGGAACGCAGACAGCCCTGTCCTTACCGGACTGCCTGATGTTGGTAAATAGATTGTCTTTAAATTGTACACTTTTGTGCTGTGTTAAGCACCTCCTACAGTCTCGTTTTATGTCCATATTTAAATAACATTTTATATAGAAAGATAATATTCACATGAATCTAACAAACAGGATTTGCGAGCGTGGACAGTGTTCATTTATGTAGCGACCACGGATAGGAAGTTGTAAACAATTAATTTAACATACAGGTTCCAAAAACAGCGGGCCTTCTTTATTGGCCAGTAAGATAACCTGTCTCTTTAGAGGAACTGAGTTCTGAGGAACTGCTTACTGGTTTATTTAATTGATGTGAAAGGCAATTCGCTCTCCAAACACAACCAACAGTCCCTTCAAGTATGTCTCAGCTCTTGGTGCGTTTTTGCTTAAAGTCGAAGTGAAGCATTTCTACATAACTTCAGTTGAGACGTTTCGATATGTTAGCAGTACCGACATACTGCTCAGAAGCTGATGGTTACTCAGCTCATAAAGAAATCTGCCGTCTCTCACGCAATGCCATGTGTCTTGACGCCCATCCAGTCCCTGTTCTAATTCACCTCATTAAGGGCGTTGCCAAATATAGGCACTCAGATTTCCGAAACAGCCTTATTTTTTCGCAACATCTGAACAAAAAAATGTGCGATGTTGCCTGTACTGCTTGCTACATGTCCGGTTCATCATGGTCCTACTCTAATTTAAATCCTTAGTATGCATTATTGCTTTGGCGGGGAACGATTCAGAGAACACTTTGAAGACCAAGTAATAAATGGGAAGAAAAAATAGCCTAAAATTAGGCTGGAAAATTGCCTTCTGAATTAATTAATCTTGCTTAGGATAAGGACAAGTCGTGCACTGTTGTGCGAGCGGTGATGGACTTTTGGTTTCCATGAGAAGTGGCAGTTTTTTTATGATACCACCAGTGGGCTGATCAAGGGACTGTTCTGAGTTGAGAATGACGACGTGTCAGAGCAGTGGCGACGGCGGTGACAATAATCAGCAGAGATTTCGTCAGTTGAAGTAACCACAAATTTCGGTACATCATGAGAAGAAGTCTGTTGACAGCCGGTAGATTGTATCACGTGTTTCCGTTGAATTATTTATTGACAAAACTCGGTTCACCTGAGTTCAATCAATACTACACAGCTAGCCTGCCCTGACCTTGCTATACACACCTCAACCATTCATTACACTCTCTGGGCTGTTCCGGCCGTCCGCTGTCACATTCACCACACACTGCGACTGTTACAGTTCGGCGAACATTACTGCCTTTAAATTAATGAAGCATGCGAGGGAACACAGACATGTTTAAAAATATTTTGCTGGAAACCCCCAACGAAGGACAGCATTTCGAAATGCACAAATCTTCAAAATTTGCCAAATATATTTTATGTTAATAATAATATTACTTAAATATCAAGACGGAGATTTAACCCTTTACAGCCCAGTGGTCACTATATATACCGCACAGTGGTCACTATATATTTGCTGTGTGGTTAGAGGAATGAAGAAATGGTGGATTGTAGAATAGAGGGTGGAAGCGGATTCTAGTTGCAGACAGAAACACACGCACTGTCATTTCGTCCTCTACAAACCTCACATGAAGTGACGCGCCACTGAAATCTCTTTTAACGTTGAATCTATCAGCTAAGGCGTTGCCACGAATATAACCCTGGGAAGACCAATATTAACCGGCATCTTATTTAAGTGCTCCGTCCGTACCGCGCTGTAAACACATTCCTTCCAGGCTACAATTTTAGGGAAATGATCACTGTTTGTTCTGATATCCGTACATTGCACTGTGTGGGAATGTCACGGAAATTTTAAGTGTCAAAACTGGTGGTACATGATGTACAATTTGGATTTACAAGGACTAAGGAAAAACAGATTTACAAATTTACTTGCCGGACTTTGTTCTGCATTGCGTATGGTACTGTCTGGCATCACTGGCCACACAGTTAACCAGCACTACTATTTTTACTATTTGAACCAGCGGAGAATGTGAAATTAGAATAATTTTCATTTGCTTACCACAATTTTGCTTCATATTTTATTGTAAAGGAAACAATTTTTGTATGCCCGAATAAAACCACGTGTAACTAACCACACTTAAAATTTCTAGTAGTAAATATTAACAAACTGATCCTCAAGCCACCCTGTGAGGTAATTTTATAATATTGGATTTTTAACACATTTACTGCGCAGCTGTATTTCTTGGCATCCACAAAACTTTCTGCCTGTATTGTAACACATTTAGAGACACGCCAGCTGTGGGGCTCTATCAAAAGTACAAATTAAAAGCAGGAGACTTATACACAGTTCTGTTCTGTTCGGTCTGTGAAAATCAGTGACAAAACACACACACACACACTCAGTAGGACTCCCCTGGACGAAGGATCGGACAGTCGCAGAGACCGCTACCTGACAACACACAACATTCACAAGACACAGATATTCATGCAGTCAGCGGGATTCGAAACCGCCATCCCGCAGACTCACACCTCAGATCAACTTGAAATGAAGAACACCAAATGCTTTGTCACTGTTGACAGACAGTAGCAGACGTGACGTTTGTGTTGGTACAGCGACTGTGTGTGTGTGTGTGTTGTACAGTGGACAGTACAGTGTGTTGAAATTGGTTCAGAGTTTGGTGTAAGTTTTGGGCACATACAATTTATATTATGGACCTTCGCAACATACAATATCAATGCTTTTAGCGCTGTTTTCCAGATTTACACGTCGTATTTCTTATGTCAGATTAGTGGCCAAATTAGCTCAGTCACTATAGTGAATGATCAACCTAAGCCCGAACGACCGATGAACCGGGTTCTCTTGCCGTTAGGTGTAAGGTCTTCTCTGTTTAACAACGCATCCAGATAGGCTCTCAGAACCTCCCAGTAACGGACTCCTCCTCCAGTGGTGGAACTGTCAGTCATGTGAAGATCAAAATTTGGCGTCAAATAAGGTTTGAGATTAAGAAAGCGCACCGCCCCCCTGCACTGCCCCCTTGGTCATTTTCTCGTCAACTGAAATAACCAGCAGAACATTTTATTTCATTTCAGTGGTAAGATTCAGTGTCAAACTGATTGAAGGCGCGATACGTGTACAGTTGTGATATATGGAATTGTTGACAGTTATTGTTATGTAATTTTTTTATTTAATTTTCCCGAAATTTATCATTGATTAAAAGTTTATTGTGATTTATTTCAAAGAGACGTGTGATTGGAGGCACAAAATGTAGATTGTCTGTAATAAGATGTGTATTGCAGCATCTTTAGAGGTAAAGTGATTTAGAGTATGATGATGGACACTTAGAATTCCTCCGAAACTTTGGTATCGATGTACAAGTATATATTATTACAAGGATACACGTTATTACAAAGATGCATATTATCAAAAAGATCCATGTTATCACAAAGATACATGTTATAACAAGGATACGTGTTATCACAAGGAAAAATGTCGTGACAAAAATACATTTTATCTCAAGGATACATGTTATTAAAAAGATGGATGTTATCAAAAAGATACATGTTATCACAGAGATACATGTTATTTCAAGGACACGTGTTACACAAAAACTCAAACTTCCACAGTCTGCAAATTGACCCGCTGTCAAAAAGATTGACGGTACGCATGACTCAAGTTTGCTGATAAAGTTTGGAGTTTGAAATGGCAGTAGGGAGAGAGCGGCGTTGATCGTCATCAGGACAACAATGTTTTGGAGCAGCCAAAATACTCTCTTTCTGTTTCATACATTCGTGTGTTCGCACACAAACACACATACACAATCAATACGCACCGTTGTTAATGTCGTTTTACATTTTTCAAACTCGTGACAGCAGCACTTCAGATTACAGATCTTGCCACAGTACACACGTACATACAGTACAGGTTTCTACCTTATTAATTATTTGAAACACTGCGTATCGTACATAGTTTTTCAACCAAACAACACAGAATTCATACAGCAGGCAGCAGTGTGTTCTGTACAGAACTGCTAAACATTAAATTCTCTCCAGATATCATTCCTTGCTGACCGCTATACAATTATCAGCTTTCGCCGCAGATTGTTGCCTCCAACTTCACAGTTCAGGAGTCCAACACTTCAAGGTGTCAACAATTAACACCAAATACCGGAAGACACTAACCTTCATCAACAGCGCTGTACCAATCTGCACTGCCGCCAGCCCACTCTTTACCGTACTGTCAGTTCCAGACACTCGCACAAACTTCACCAACTGCTGATTATTTAACTGGAAACGTAACACCAACGGAAACTTTGTACTGAGCATCATCACCTCGGCACTCGTTACATGCGAGTTGTTAGGCTTACGTCCCAGCCGGTTTGTCCCCAGTGAATTAAAATACATAATACCCAAGAGGTAGTATGGGCCCCAGACCCATTCTGGACGTTTCGAAAGAGATAGAAAATACTCGCCCTTATCGGATTTCGAAGCCTGAAATCCTCCATCCCACTGCCTCGCCGACTGCGCGATTTTCTTCATGAAGTCTCAAGTTGAGAAGGTTAGCAAGTTACTGACAAATGGTTGTTGCGGTCATTCGTGCAGTTTTGTGTGCCTTTCACTTCCAGTTTTGAGAGTTATGTACTTTACTTAGTCATATGGGGATGTCAGTAAGCAGTGAAAGATATATTGTATGTCAGTGGGGGACAATAATGGACTGAATGCCGGAAAGGAGTAAATAATAGACAGCACATTAAGGCGTTTATATCAGGCTTAGAGTTGGAATGAGAAATGAATATCATAAGTATTTTTTGTACTGCTACTGAAAATACTAAATTAAGATGATTGTAATGATGATAATTATGCTGATAATTAATGAGAGCGTATTTTAAGCCATATTAAGTGCGTCCCAAAGCTAATATTGAGGAACTGGGAACTAACAGTAAGGTCAACAATATCAGGGACTTGTATAGGGGCATTAATGATGTCAAGAAGGGGTATCAGCCTAGAACAAGGAGAGTAAAGGATGAGAAAGGTGACTTGGTTGCGGACGTACACAGCATTATGGTGAGGTGGAGGAACTATTTCTCCCAGATATTAAATGTACATGGGGTTAGTGAGGTTAGGCAGGCAGATATACATACAGCAGAACCGCTAGTGCCTGAGCCAAGTGCCGTAGAAGTTGAGTTGACTACTCAAAACCTAAAAAGTCACAAATCACCAGGTATTGATCAAATACCTGCAGAACTGATTAAAGCAGGGGGTAGGACAATTCGCGGTGCGATTCATAAACTTATCATTGCTTTTTGGAATAAGGAGGAACTGCCTTAATAGTGGAAGGAGTCGGTCATAGTACCCATCCATAAGAAGGGGGATAAAACAGATTGTAATAACTATAGGGGCATAATACTTTTGCTAACAACAAACTAAATTTTGTCCACCATCCTGCTATGAAGGTGAATTCCATATGCAGAGGAATTTATGGAGGATCATCAATGTGGATTCCGACGCAATTGGTCAACTACTGATCATATATTCTGTATTCGTCAAATACGTGAGAAAATATAGGAACACAATGGGGCAGTGCATCAGCTCATTATAGACTTCAAGAAAGCTTATGATTCAGTTAGGAGGGAGGCCTTGTACAATATTCTCATTGAGTTTGGTATCTCCAAGAAACTGGTAAGGCTAATAAAAATGTGTCTGACTGAAACGTACAGCAGAGTCCGGGTGGGTAAGATTTTGTCTGAGATCTTTCCAATTAGGAATGCTTTGAAACAGGGAGATGCTCCATCGTCATTGCTTTTCAACTTTGCTTTGGAGTATGCCATTAAGAGGGTTCAGGTAAACCAGAATGGCTTGAAATTAAATGGTAAGCATCAGCTTCTGGCTTATGCTGATGATGTTAACATATTGGGAGGAAGCGTACATACTGTAAAGGAAAATGCGGAAGCTTTAGTAGTTGCTACTAAGGAGATTGGAATAGAATAAATGCTGATAAAACGAAGTACATGGTTATGTCTCGGTATCGGAATGCAGGGCGGGGTCACAGTGTGCAGATTGATAACATTTCCATTGAAAGGGTGGAAAGGTTCAAATATCTGGGAAAGACTTTAACAGATCAAAATTCTATTCAGGAAGAAATTAAGAGCAGATTGAAGTTAGGGAATGCTTGCTATCATTCGGTGCAATATTTGGTGACTTCCAGGTTGCTATACAAAAACTTAAAAATCAAGATATACAGCACTATAATTTTGCCCGTGGTTTTGTATGGGTGTGAAACCTGGTGGCTGACACTGAGGGAGGAACGCAGGCTGAGAGGGTTTGAGAATAGGATGTTGAGGAAAGTATTTGGACGTAAGAGGGACGAGGTAACAGGGGAATGGAGAAAGTTGCATAACGAGGAGCTGAATGATCTGTACTCCTTACCCAATATTGTGCGGGTGGTAAAATCGAGACAAATGAGATGGGCAGGGAATGTGGCGCGTATGGGGAGGTATAGAGGTGTGCACAGTGTGTTGGTGGGGAAGCCTGAGGGAGAGGCCATTGGGGAGACCAAGACGTAGATGGGAGGAAAATATTAAGATGAATCTTCAGGAAGTTGGAGGGGGTCATGCGGACTGGATGGAGTTGGATTAGGATAGGGACATGTGGCCGGCACTTGTGGGTACGGTGAGGGACTTTCGGGTTCCATAAATGCGAGGAAATTCTTGACTAGCTGCAAAGTTTAGTGGTTTACTTCTCAAGAAGGACTCTGCTACATGGAGTAAGTATTAAGTGCGTCCATGTTATCAAAGTGCGACAAGTTCTTAGATTGCAATGGAGGAGGTGTCTTGGTAAGGAAGGTAGACGTTAATATACTTAATACGTAGTAGCAAATATTCGACATGGCGCGTCCTGCACCTTGGAAGATGGGCGAAATGTTAAAAACTCAATCCTATAACAGTTTACTGAGGTACGGAATATTTTACAGAGCTTCGGGCTGAGCATGTTCATTTGGAACAATATAAGGAATGGGAATTGGACATGAGATTTGGCAGGTGGAAGGTATAAAAGGCGCGTGGGTTTTGGGAAATAGATAATATTAAAGTGGATCTTCAAGTAATAGGATGGCAATCCCTCGATCTGGCTCAGGACAAGTAATTGTGGTGGGCTCTTTAAACGATTTCGTTGAACTTTCGGGTGCTAGCAATGCGAGAAATTTCTTGACTAGTTGGGAAATTGTTAGCTTCTTCAAGAAGAACACTTCTCCATGCAGTTTTTTAATTGGTTAGTTAGTGAATAAAGATTACTGCGCACCAGAAAACAAAAGTAAATATATACAAAATTTCCTCAGGGGTAGATTCGCATCATGGACAAGTAATGGTAGTTGTGTGGAGGAAAATTGAAAATATTTTAAGGAAATAATCTTCAAGAGTTTCGATCTATTGTCTCAGAAGAAATTCTGAGAAAAAATCCTGATCCTGAATACTACAATATGGAAGTAAAACGACTTAAAGTAAAGGTTAGAACAGTACACATCAAGAGGAAATTAGGACAGCGATATCAAGTGGAACTGAAGAAACTATCTAAAGAAGTGCTGAAATCCAAAAAAAAATTGCACAGGAGACATTTTTGCGATAAGGACTGCGAAATGAAGGCAACTGTTGGTCAGAGTTCTACAAGTACGTGAAAAGGCGAAAAGAAAATAGAAGTTATTCCTGTGCTCAAAGACCACAACGGAACGATCATTACGGACATAACTGTAAAAGCTCTCATCTTAAATTCCTATTATGCATACATATTTTGCTGCGATCGTAACATTCCGGAAATAAAATTAGCCAAATCGGAAGAAACCTTTATTATTAGCACCAAAGTTGTAAGAAAAAATTAAAAAAATTCGGGAGGAACCAATCAGTAGTGTCAGATGGAATTCCCAGTGAAATTGGGTGGGGTAGCCATGACTCCTTACCTAGCTAGACTACTTGAAATATCATTAAAAATGCTGCCATTCTACGTGACTGGAAAATAGTTACAGTGGTTACTTTTTTCAAAGGGGTTGATCAATCGGCAGTCTCAAACTATAGGCCCATAAGCTTAAGCTCTGTGGTCTGCAAGCAACTGGAACACATTTTAGCAGGTATTTGAGGCAAGTCTGGGATATGAATGATTGGTTATACGAGGCACAGCATGGGTCTATACCGGGATACTCATGTGAAAATTGAGTCATTACGGTGTTCCAGGAAATAGCGAACCATTTGGAAGAGGGGGCCGGTATAGATGCAAGTACAATGAAATTTTCCGAAGCTTTCGATTTACTTCCTCGTCATTGGCTGCTTACAAAACTCGCTGCCACGGGCGTGGATTCGTGTGCAGTCGTTTGAGTAAGTAAAGTAAATTAAGCAGCGAAAATACACAATGCAGTGTGAATGTAGTTCAGATTTCAGGAAAATGTGATATACAACACAGATCAGCTAGCTGCTGCAACAATGTAATTACGTAACTTGCTGCAGTACAGTGGCACTGTGGGATGCTTACAGACTGCCAGTAATTACGTGGAACGCTACAAAAATTACCTCAATTCGCACACTGCTAAGGCACAATTATTTTTAACATTTAAATTTCTAATGCTTACAAGAAACAATATAATTAAAAAGAAATAAAACTAACTTTTTAATATACAGACACCTAAATTAGGCAAATAACAACAGCGTTGATATTTGTGGCTGGGGTGTGACGTAGTAAAAACTTGCGGAAATTAACTTCACTGGCGACTAACCCTTCTACAACCAAAGTCCGGCTAAAGAAATAAACATGGAAATAGTACGTTCCTTCGATTGTTTTACCAAACTACACGGCGTCACGCTTAAATTAACAGTAACTTCACTTTAATTAAACAAAGCGTTATTAAGTTTTGAAGTCAGATGAATGAATAGCTGACTTTTCTAAAAATAATGCATAATTCTTTGCAGATGTCTTGAACCAACACAGTAGTCAGCATGCTGCTGCTGCTGACTACGGTCACTCAAGCTGCCGTAGCGCTGACAGACAGCACGCTGACCACAGACCAGCTGCACACAGTCCAGTGTGTGTGGACCGTCGCACACAGTTACTTCGCACCAGGAAGACCTCTCGTCATATCGCTGCCACGCACAACGGCGGATATCGCCCGCAGCGCTCTCAGTGATCCTCTGTCACAGAGGGACGAACTGAAGACGCTAAACGTTATACTGGGAAAGTTACATGAGGGAAAAAGATGGCCGATTGTACTGTTCCGAAAAAGCGGAGATGACACTGAAGACACATCAGTTTTACACCACAGTTACATTCTCTTTGTGTGGAACGAAGAGGCAAGCACATTAAACGAGACGATTGAAAATCAGTTGGAGAATCTGAAATACAGCATATCGTGGAACCCTCGAGGAAGGTTTCTTGTGGTGGTAACTGAGAGCAGCAAAGAACCAGCACAATTATTGACTGCTCACATGTGTTCCATATTGTGGCAGGTGGCCAGAATTGTCAACGTGGTGGTCTTGATCCCAAACCAATTTGCATATCGTGCACTGCATGACATGAGCACCACAAAGACAAGAGCACCTGACAGTTTGAACTTGTACACGTGGTTTCCATTTGAATTGGGAAGGTGTGGAGAGTTAAAAGACGTCATTCTTCTAGATAAATGGATCTTTGAAAATAATGGCACATTTTTAGAAAATGCAAATCTGTATCCTACAAAAGTTCCAAAGAATTTCATGGGTTGTCCCATTAAAGTAGGAACACTAGGAATCGTCCCCTGTGTAATTATGACAGAAAATTACACACAAAATGATGGCAGTACTGTGTTCAAATTGACAGGCTTAACGGTTGAGATACTGAAATCTGTGTGTGATAAAATGAACTTGACCGCTGTTTTCCTTCCACCATCGCTAAATGTAGATCCGGATTCGGGTGCAAAAGAGTTTGCCGAATTAGACGGAGGCTTATCTGACGTTCTGACGGGGCACGCGGTAGCGCAGTTGGTTGAGGCACTGCGCTACAAGTCGGAAGGTCGCGGGTTCGATTCCCGATGGTCTCATTGGATTTTTTCATTGACATAATCCTTCCGGCCGCACTATGGCCCTGGGGTTGACTCAGCCTCTAACAGAAATGAGTACCAGGAATATTTCCTGGGGGTAAAGGCGGCCGGTGCGTAGGGCTGACAACCTTACCACCTTCATGTGCC
>Ga0268261_10001555_pt1 | contig 15906 bp, 12 predicted proteins | sample TergutNc150P1_FD_190353 | JGI IMG/M metagenome (GOLD analysis project Ga0268261, IMG submission 190353) | Nasutitermes corniger P1 segment gut microbial community from laboratory colony in Florida, USA - Nc150 P1 (SPAdes) (version 2) | ecosystem: Host-associated > Arthropoda: Insects >... | reverse complement strand
CCCCCCTTCCCCCAAGGAAAATGTCTAACATGTCAAGCAGGAATCATGTTCTATATTTACACTCTGATACGTATATGCTGCCAAATGTAATGCACAAAATACAAACAAAAGTTTCACTATTGCCTGAGAACTAAGAATTACCAGTTTGTTTAACATACACTCACTGCAGGCAAGCTTACTGATTAATGAAACTTCCATGTGCATCTGCAATGTTGTGAAAAATGACTATTAGCTTCATCACTTTTGTCTGCAAGGAACAACTCTGCTCTCACTGTGCAGATTTTCATAACATTTCATATTGGGTATTTTAACTATAATATGTCAAGGTAATTCAAGTGTAGGCTAAAATCGCACCAAAATAACGGGCACTTTATGAGATGACCTACATAAATTAACATCTCACTGAATACTTTTGTATTGAGAAAAAGCTTCAGATGAAAGTTGTAGAAAAAATCAAACACATTTCATGTCAAATATATGTTTCTATATTGAGCCATTTACAAGATAATTATATGAAATATGGCATAGCCAGACTCATCAAAAATATTCTAACATAAAGTGGTACAAAAAAAATGTCACTTGCATGCCACAAGGTAGAAATACAAGCACACAATCATAACACTTAGTTAATATTTCTTGTCCTATATGTGATTCATTCCAGCTGATCTGGCAAAATGGTTTGTACTCACACTTATGGAGACTGAGAAATTATGCAGCTTGTCTATCACTATGAGCTGTTTAGCTACTAATGTATGAAGAGAGAGTGAATTACTTGGAAAGTCATTTATCTTGAAAAAAAGTAGGTATAAACTGTATTGCTTTTCCTGCCAGTTCAAACTGTGAGTAAACATGCATATTTGAGAAAACGCTGTGTGTTCAAGCCTACAAGATCAACCATGGTGAGTTTACGTAATCACTTCTATGTTACTAGAAAAGGAACAGGGAATTATTCCACTCAGTCTATAGTTTATAGAGATAAACAGATTATGAACAGTTTTTCAGTTAGTCATCCCCCTGTGTTACTCATAAGATAAAAGAATAAACCTACAAATTGTGCACAAAATATTGTTTTTAAGTCAACAATTTAAAAGCATTTTGACTTTGAAACTTTGAGGTTATTATGATGAATGTAACACAGAGAAAATAAATACATAACAGTATAAACTAAGTGTACAAATTAAGATACAAATATCTAAAGTATCCCAATGTTCGTCAGTTGTTTTAAACAGCTGGCTCTGGGCAGGGGGAAAAAAAAATGTATACAGCCTTATGGGTGTGTTCCCAAACAAAAAAGACCATATCCTGAAAATGAAGTGGTGATAGGACAGTGGACTGCGATTTTATTACGACAGAGAAAAATGGACTGCGATTTTATTACAATAGAGAAAAATAACAAGTAACATAACATTTACATTTAAAAGTAAACCTTGCTTTAGGCCCTAGCTGTGTTCCTGAAAAAGTGGGTGTAAAGCATAAATGATACCATATACCCAAAAGAAAGAATAAAATACATAGATAATAGAGAAACTCATACCAATGACAACCTCTTCATATATGATTATTACAATCTGAACTAAGGAATGCACTCAATTTATTAAAATCACAATAATATTGCAACATACTGGCTCCTACATGTTTTGGGCATCACTGGCCCATCATCAGGGAGCGCACAATTGTACACAACAGCGCCTAACATTTTCTGCAAGCAGATGCTAGTATTTTGCAAATATTATTGTGATTTTAATAAAACTGAGAGCATTCATTGATTTGATTGTAACAATTGAATTGTTATGCATGGAATGGAGAATGTGAAATTCATTGTATATGGTACATGCACTTATATCATTACTGTTACAGGTATTAATAAAAATAAACAATATCCATTTTCGCTGATGTACGTTGGAAAGGAACTGTAAACAAATTGCACACCCTTACATTAAATGCTGGATGAGATGGCTCTAGGAAGCTGGTGGTGGCTGTGTTAGAGATGGAAGAGGTAAGTATCAGCTGGATCAGATGATGAAGTAGGCAAAGATGATAGTAGCTGTATTAAAAAGTTACAGGATTGGGAGTTCCAGACTTAACACTTTCTTTAGTTTTGTCAGCATTATCACAAACTTTATGCAGAGTGCTTTTAGCAGATATTAGCAATGCATTCGCCTTCTTCAAGCTGATTTCTTATGTCTAATCTGTTCAATACATACTCTTCTCTTTTCATCGAGGTTGCTCAGTGGAATGTATATTTATGTTTCTCACCCAATTAAAATAAGAAACGATCAGTTCTGCTATTGGTGGGTTTATTCCCACAACTGCCTTGTTGGCAGTAAATAGCTTATCATAGATGGTAGACCATATCGTGACTGTCACATGTGTTCTCACTGTCACGGATGATTAAATTCACTCTCAAAGACTTTACTTCTCACTTACTGTGTTACTACCATTAACAGTTCTTGCTGCAGTTACAGTAGGGTTTTGTCTGTGTTAATTTAATATAGGCAGGAGTGATGGTGGTTAGTTCAGGTGTAGTTCATCACTATCTCAGTTTCTGTTCAACTAGGTGTCATCATGGCATCTGTAGGTTCATATCTAGGCCACTAATAGTGGAATTGATCAAAGTACACTCTTCAATAAAGGCAAATAAACCACAGAATATAAGTCTGAACTAAACAGCAAGTGCATGGTGACTGACACTGTTTACAATGAATGCACTGTCTTCAAGTCTTGTTCTAGGCTGGGAGGTTTGTACATGCTCAGTAGCATCCTAATGCACAGGCAGCCAAAGGGTGTTACACCCAAAATAAGGGGGCTTAAATTAAGAAGTGGTTTAAATTGGTGGTGCCAAGGGGCATTAAAGCAAAAGAGGTATAAAACCAGGGGGCATAGAACAAGGGACGCATGCACTTAGCACAGGTTACCAAAATGTGCATTGTTTTTACGTGGAACTTAAAAATGACTGCTCTGTTATCACTTTCTGCAGTACTCATTCCTGGTAGCTTGACCACAGCACATTCAGTTACAATGAGTCACCTGAAGGCTGGGTAAAACAGATGTGAATTGTTTCTAGCAGCAAGTACAGAGCAAAACAGAGGGTCTTTATTGTGCCAGAAATTGTTTTATTTTGTGAATATGCAGTACATTTGTAATATAGAGTTTTTTTATTGTCAAAACCTATAAAAAACAGAAATCTTGTAAAAACCATCATACCAAGTTTAGAGGTCAGTTTCTTGGTGTTTCAGTTCCCTCAAAATCAACAATAAAGAGAATGATGAACAAATTTAAAACAATGTGTTCCTTGTAAAGGAATAAGAACAAAGGCAAATTCAAAACATTCTTTGAGAAGAAACATAAGATAATACTAAAGAGCATTTATAAGTATGGCCACAAAAAAATCTTTAACACAATTATCCCCAAATACTGGTGCAGTAAAGTCACTTGTACACACAACCACAGAACTGCTTTATTTGAAACCATACAAATTTAAATGCACAAAAACTCCAGGAAGCAAACTGTACTGCAAGGGTACAGTTTTATATCTGGTTCTAAGAAGCAGTGTGCAGTGGTGAAGTCAATCCATTGCTAACTCATGTTACAGATAATAGTGCTCAAAGAGTCATGTCAATAATCAAAATAAGAGATACTGGTCAGAAAGTCTGCATACACGTGTGTGTGCATACACGCACACAGTATGAACTTCAATAAATCATCAGGCGCCAGTATTGGCAATTTCGAGATGATACCTTCTAAAAGTTTTCAATAATTTGTTCACCAGGTGTCAAGCATGTCTGAGAGCTGAAAGAAGTAATTTCCAACACCTGCTCTAACATTGAGCAGGTTACACTACATAACACAGATTTTTAATGTGCATTCTCCAGGCAAGCTCTACATTAAGTAGGATACCCTGTACAATTATAACTGAAGTGAAAGAAGTATTACACACAAAATACCACAATCATTTCCAGAGTTCTGAGTAATCTTATGTATGCACCCTACCAAGTTATGTTTGCAAGATGTATAGTCAGTCACATGAAGTAGTAATATATTTCGCAGTTAACTAACTCCTGAAGGTTCATAACAGGACAATATTTATAAGTGAAACAATAAAAATATAGTAACAAAATGTCACAAATGCAGAACCTACAAGACTTGTCACCTCTGTATGTTCATCCTGGAATAAAGAAATTCCTTATTTATTTTGACAGACTTATGAATATAACACACAAATGAGCCCATGGATTATTACCATACTTCCCATGGTAATGTCACATGGCAGACACTTGATAAATTAAATAACTGTGAAGCAATTGAACGATGCAAAACACAGTTTCTCCACTACAAAAGTTTGCTATAAATCAATCTGTGCATCACTGGCTATTGAAAAGATAAATTATAGAGTCAATACAACGACTTTATCAGCCCAATATGTTTTAGGCCCTACAGCTCATCTTCAGGGCATGAGAAGTTTTAAAAAGAAATTTTGACACTGAAACATATTGGACTGAAAAAGACACTTTTGCTGGCCTACAGTTTGTTGCATGGCTAATACCTTACAAATTTGTTCAACACGACAGAAGAGGACTGGTTATAATAAGGCAGCAACAAGACCAGTGTGGGGGGAGAGAGTATATACCACTGCATGAAAAAATTCTTTACATGAGATAACATTTCCATCAAATAAATAAAATATACACTTACCAGTATGTGTCCTGTAGTGTCGAACAATGGCTGATGATGTACCAAACATTTTATCACAGACAGGACAACAATACTTCCCATCATCTAGCTGCACAAATTTAATAGACTGCAAAAATATGTAACATAATAAAAATCACTTTAATAAGAACTACCATATATGCAACCACCGTAAATGTGCTCATATCTACCAAGTACTTCATATCAAATTAATGGGTAATTTTCCATGAAAAGCACCCAAGTTACTATGATAACTGTATAAAGTCCAAAGTGGTGTTGTATGTGGATTGTTCCAACTGTAGATAATGGGTTTTCAAAGTAAATATTTGTATCAGAGGGTTATTTACTCCTTGCCCATAATTCGGTAATATTTGTTCATAAAGCATATTTTATTCCTCACCACTCTTCAGAAATTCATTTATTACATCATTTGTAGAGATAAATATGTTTTTTGTTGTATTCATAACACATCCTCACTTCACATCTGCTATTTTTTTTCCCATTGTGTCTTTAATTGGACCATTTTTTGTAACGTGGATGGCATATCCTGAGGGTTCACACTTGGGTCTCATGATAATGCATATGTTCATTACACCCGACCATTAATGTTAGGCTAGATTCAACTTATGTGTACCCTACGGCATTTGAAACATACAAGTTTCTACGTTCTACTTGTTAAAATTTTGGGTATTATATCTCTCAGTTCTAGCAGCTTTTGAAAAAACACTATTGGTATGAAATGGTATTTTTAGATTTGCATTTGAAGGTTTTTGTGACTTTTCTAGGTACAGATGGACCTAAACACACAAAGGTGATCCATACAGATTGAAACTGTCCAGTTTTTCTTCAGGTTGGTGTTAATATGTTTTCAGAAGTACTGTACTACACAGCTGCTTTATCTGCATCACTCTACCAGCTGCAACTTGCTATGGACATAATACTGTGGTATTTCCTTTCCTTACCATACACTATCTGGAATAATGAATGGCATGGTTTATCATACATCACTATGCAGCCATTTGTTGCTCAAGCTAATGATTGTACAAATTACTGTATAGCTGTATTTGCAAAATGAAGATGGCTATGAATAAAACTGAAAGCCCTTACATTTTTTTCTACAAAAGAAATAATATATTAATTTCTGAACATAGGTGGGAAATACCAGTCTTTCCAAACTGGTACACTAACTACATTATGCACATGCACCAAATAACCCTATGAAATACATATTTACTAATTTTATAGATGACATCCCACTGTGTTATGATTTTAGACGTTGAAACCCCATCCATAGATGGACTCAAACTCTCCACTATCCTACACCAAGCTGGACACTCACACACATATTCAGGTACGTGAAAAAAAATTATCAGCATTTATATATGTATATATGCAACTATATATGTAACAAGAAAAACTACTGGAATGACATAATACAATCACCATGTACAATATAAATCTCCTGAAACTCCAGTGCATAATTACTTACACCTAATATATTTGGCAGATCATGTACCAACTGAAAAAGATACCATGCAGGATGTGAGGAAGCTTACATCAGTGGCATTTACAATATTTAAACTACTTACTTACTCCATGGAACAGATACCTTCTTACGAAGCTAACTGGTTTGCAACTAGTCAAGAAATTCCACGCATTTTATGGAACCCAAAGGTTCATTACCACATTCACAAGTGCCCGCCACCTGTCACTACCCTGAGCCAGCTTGATCCAATCCATACCCTCACATCCCACTTCCTGGAGATACAGCTTAATATTATCCTCCCATCTATGCCTGGGTCTCCCAAGTGGTCTCTTTCCCTCAGGTTTCCCCACCAAAACCCTGTACACACCTCTCTTCTCCTCTACACGTGCTACATACCCCACCCACCTCATCCTTCTCAATTTTATCACCCGAACAATATTGGGTGAGTACAGATCATTAAGCTTCTCATTATGTAGTTTTCTCCACTCCCTTGTTACCTCATCCCTCTTAGGCCCAAATATTCTCCTCAACACCCTCATCCCATGTTCCACCCTCAATGTCAGTGACCATGTTTCACACCCATACAAAACAAAAGGCAGAATTATAGTTCTGTATCCCTTCATCCTTAAAATTTTGGATAGCAAACTGGAAGACAAAAGATTCTGCACTGAATGATAGCAAGCATCCCTGACTTCAATCTGCTCTTAATTTCTTCCTAAATAGAATTTTGATTTGTTAAGGTTGCTCCCAAATGTTTGAACTCTTCCACCCTTTCAAAGAAACTATTATCAGTCTTCATACTGTGACTTTGTCCTGCATTCTGATCTTGAGACATGACCATGTACTTAGTTTTATCAGCATTTACTACTAGTCCAATCTTCTTACTAGCTATTATCAAAGCTTCTGCGTTTTCCTTTACAGTATGTATGTTTGCTCCCAATACATTAACGTCATCAGCATAAACCAGAAACTGATGTGTACCATTTAATTTCAAGCCATCCTGGTTTACCTGAACCCTCCTAATGGCATACTCTAAAGCAAAGGTGAAAAGCAATGGCGATAGAGCATCTCCTTGTTCCAAACCATTCCTAATAGGAAACATGTCAGACAAATTAAACTATACCTACAACAAATTCTGCAGTGTTCTGCAAACCTTAGCTTTAAAGCGTTTTATGAACATTTAACATATCTTGCATTTTTCAGTAGTATTTTTCAATATATGTTCAACCTAATCTCAAGTTATGAAAAAGACTTTGACCTGCTATGCATGTAAAATCAAACTGGCAAGTTAGAATAACATGGTGATCTGGAGTTAAAATTGGGTGCACAGAGCTCTACAACATCAGTTTTAGATTAATAAAAATAATATACACATCTAACATATCACATTAGGATTTTGCCATGTATGTTACATTGAACCTAAAAATGTGAACAAGATTGTGACACTGATGTAACTGAGCCTAAAATGTTTTAAAACTACCCTAAGGATGATTCTATGGGGCAGTGAAACATATCAGGTAATAAATAATGTTATCAAAGTAACTTGTGTGCCTTTTATGAAAAATTACTAATTAAATGACTTAATTAATTAATTAATTAATTAATACCAGTTACAGTAATCTTCCTCATGTCTACATCAATTCATCAATAAGAAATTTCATGGCGTGAGTCAAATATCTGGCATTTTCCTATTACCATCTCCCTTACTCCAAACCACCTCTCAACACTGTACAACACACATTATTACACACTAAAAACTACCAGGAACACACATTAAAAAAGAAAAATTCTGCAAACTAATACCTGTACACATTATGCCATACATAAAATACATTTTAACTTAACAACTCACACAAATCAGCCATAGATGAGAGGCATAGTTTTCAATATTTTTAATGGAAACAAAACTGTCCAGTTAATGTCTCATAACATCTAAAACAAAAATCCCAGAGCAATAAACACAAAACATGATGAGATTATTATTGGAATTCTCACACAAAATAGTACAACCAAAGATCTAACATACATGTAGTAGAACTATCTCAATACACAATATAGTTTTCATCTTACTGACTTTGACATGCTGACTTGTAGTTAAACCAGTCCAGTTTGCTCAAATACAGTAGTATAGATGTTCAATGGGACCTAGCAATCACCCTACAATGAGCAATCCTGTGTTTGCAGCATCATCATTTACAACTTCATATCATACAACCTCAAATAAATTATAGAAAACAAATACTTGTTCAAGTCTTTCTTTGTACATGCTTGTAACACTTGTCTGACCCTGTAAGTGATCACATTCATTTCACAACTCAAAACAGTCTGATTTATATGGTACAGAGCATAATTCTTAACTTACCTTATCTCTGGAAACATTTGTATCATCTGCCCTATTTGCTTCCAAGGAAGAATTTTCAGTGTGAAGTTCTTTGAGGTTTTCACCATGTGTATTATCAGTAACCACCATGCCAAGCTTTGACAAATGTGACCTGCTGGGTTCATTAAGATCATCAAGACTGTCACCATCTTTATGTTTATCATCTTGAGTGTGACTCTGGAAGCTGTCATGGCTATGGCCTCCAAATTCAGACCAGCTGGTGTGACTGGTGTCATCAAGACTTTCATTCTTTATTTCACATCCAATTTCTTTACTCAGAGGCCACTCAATATTTTCTTTGAGTTCTGTCTCAAAAGTTATTACATTTGTATCGGCATTCTTTATGCTAGGCTGAAGTGCTTTAAATCGCTGAAGACTTGACTATAATTAAAACAGACAAATTCTCTACATAGTTTTACATAATATTTTGCTGTGTGTCAAATCTAAGGAGATAATATTCTCAATTTTAAGCTAAAGGGGATTAAAGCAAGATAGAAATGTATTAACATCATTAATACAGCATATGTGTAAGCTGTGCTGATGTGATGAGTCACTCATGGTCACCAAACATACTGAAATACATATGGTAGAAATTAAAGTCTTACATGGTATAATAAAACAGTTTCTGGAGGGACCACACAATGACACTACTGCTGCTATCATGAGCTTCTGCCATTACATGTAGACAGGGTAGTGTTTGCTAAAACATTTCCTGCATGGAATACAACTGTACTATGTGTAATGGTTGAATAACATCTTTGTAAGTACAAGTGTGCGTTGTTCCACTCATAATTCTTGAAAATTACAACCTTGAAAGAATAGTAGTGTTTGCCAGAAGTGCTGCTTGGAAATAGGGAAAAATGCTATGAAAATTCTGATAATGATGAAAGCAGCCTTTTGAGAGTAGTCAATGGGAAGAACACAAGTTTTTGAGTGGTTTTCCAAGTTCAAAAGTGGTATAACCCTTGGCGAATATGCCGAATGCTTAGGACATCCAACAACAAAAAGGGACAAAAATGTGGATCAAGTGATGAAACTTTTCCTCAAAAACAGAAGAATGACTGTCAATAAAGTTTAAAGTTACTGGCATGCTGAGCATTTCACTTTGATTACCTGCAAACATTTTAAAAAAACAATGTGAATATGTGTTGCATTCCTGCCATACTCTTGCACTACCAGCTGAGTGATGAGAAGGAGAGTCATGTTAACACGTGCTTGGACTTTCAAAAGACACAAGAGAGAACCAGAATTCCTTCTGAAGATATCACAGGTAATATGTAATGACGCTCACTGATTCTCCCCCCACACTCATGCAGTTATGTATAATGAATTTGTTAAACAAAAAAAAAAAATGTAAACTAACACTATTACAATGACACCTCATGGCATCTAATGGAAAATGTTTGACAAAAACTACGTAAAAAGTGGAATTCAGGGACTGGTCTCTCCATCACCATGACAATGCACCTGCTGACTCTGCTCTGTCTACACATGAATTTATGGCAACAAAACAAAACAAAAAACATAACAGTCCTTCCATACTCTCCCTACCCTCAATATTTAGCACTGTCTTTTACTAAAACTGAAGGGAAGCATATTTAATATAACCACAATTCAAGCGGAACTGCAGGGCAAAATCAAGTTTCAAACATGACCTTCACAAAATGCTTCAAATGTTGGTGTGATCATTCAACTCACCATAAACAGGAGACAGCGCTGATTAGAAAGTTTGTGTATCGTCTGAGACATATGTTCAGTCTGCAAACTATGTACACTCTAGGTCCTCACACTTTGTGTCATCAATTTTATATTCTATTGGGGGCATGCCCATTCAGAACATCACATAAACAACCTCGCAGAATTAGGTCTATATACATCATCCTTTCACTATCAACCTCTACCCTCTTGATGGCTGAAATTATTTCCTTTTGTATGAAGAAGCCTGTCTAAATGATGATTACTATTCTGATTTCCATGCTGGTTAAATGTCACCCTTTTACAGTCTCTTACTGTATTCCCATTAAATATATCGTACACTTTTCTATTCCTTTTGCTACCACCACAGAAACTCTTAACATTCCCAGTATCAAATAATATATATTTTTTCCATGTTTTATATCATTCCAAAACTTTTACTCCTCACCAAATATTATTAGGTCATCAAATCAAAGAGGCTGAGATGGGTGAGACATGTGACACATATGAGAAAAAAGAAAATGCATACTGGTTGCTGGTGGGATAACCCAAAACAAAGAAAACTACAAAAACCTACACACAGGTGGAAGGGTAATATTAAAATAGATCACAAACAAGAAAGATGGAGGGCACAGACTGGATTCATTTGGCTGAAAAAAAGGAACAAGTGGAAGGCTTTGTGTACACAGTAATAAACCTCTGGGTTCCATAAAATGTGGGGAATTTCCCAACCAGCAAAGGAACTATTAGCTTCCCAAGAAGGAACTCTGCTCCATGAATTTAACTACATAATTACAAAGAATCCAACCAAGCTGATGGTACTGGGTAAGAGCTCATAACATGTTGATTTGTTATGAAGAAAAGCTGTTAGCCCCCTGAAGGACCACCCTGATTCAGCTTTCCATGACTGCTTATATGCCGTTACCCTCTATATTTGAAGGCTGTCTCCTTTATCTGCAACCTGAGAATGTGCTATGCTACGTGTATACTGACAAGGGACCATGTACAGCATGGGTTGTCAACCCATGGCCCATCAGGTTGTATTTTGCAGCCTGCAGCTATATTTGTAAAATATGTACATACCCTAAAATTTACACAATAATTTAGGTGGTTAGATATACCACTTATTATTTTTCCATGTGCAGCCCACAAGCCAGCCCACAATAACAGGTGTGTGGCCCTGTACCATAAAAAGGTTGGAGACCCATGATTTACATCACAGTCACTGGGCATATTTAGGTCTTGAAACATGAGAAAAAAATACATATTTATTTATTTATCTGTTTATTTAAGTCACCTAATACAACCACACACACACATAGAAAGGGTCAAAGAGTCTAGTGTAATAACATGGCATGCGCAAAAGATGGCACACTCACCTTCAGATATTCCAGAAATGAAATCAGTCTTGACAGAAATTCCTCCTTCCTATGTGTTTCCAATATAGCACTGAGATCTGATTGAGAAAATGAGTATGAATGCAGCATGCCAGCATCTTTCAGCTAGAAAGAAAAATATGTATCACACAGAAGACATCAGTTGAACATCCATGCACAACACACACCTGCACATGCATGAACACACACACACACACACACACACACATTTACTTTAATGGGCATTTCTCAGCATTCCAGAGGTAAATTACAAGACATTTTTATATTAATTGTGGAAGTACTTGATTAAGGATGAATCTTGTATTCATTCTCCTTTTGCATAGCTTTGTCACATTCATTCATTCATTTATTCAGTGTTCCAGAGATCCATCAAAGTGGATATAGAACCTGTCATTAAAATAACAACAGACACAGTACAGAATGGGTCTTGACAATAAAATACAAATAATAATAATTTTATAAATACAATACATAAATAAGACATCAGGTTTATACAACGAAATGAGATCAGCTCATAATAGACAATCAATGAATACCAATATAATGTACATAGACAGAACCTCAACACTAATACCAATACAATAAGGAATTTTGTGATACAGTACATAATTCATGATTGATTAAAGAACTCTTCCAATGTATAAAATTAATAGGGGTATAAAAATTGTTTCAGAGCAATTTTAAACTTTTTTAGGTTACCAGCAACATTCTTAATCTCCAAGGGTACATTATTAAAGATTTTTATCCCTGAATAATTAGCTCCTTTTTATAAATGGTTAAGTTTGCTTGGGGCAGGTATAAATTATTTCTTTGTCTAGGGTCTATATTGCATGAGGAAAATAGTTGGCCCCACAAGATCAGAGGATGGCTATTGGAGAATTAGAACTAACCAGGAAATTAATGACATACTAAAAGGAAAAAATATAATTGGGTTTATCAAAAAGCAACGATTGAACTGGCTAGGCCATGATGAACGCATGAATGAAGATAATAATGTGAAGAAGATTTATAGATGGAAACCCATAGCTAAAAGACCAATTGGAAGACCCAAATTACGATGGGAGGATGACGTTTCGGAAGATATAAAGAGTTTGAACGTCCGCAATTGGAAGAATGAAACACAGGATAGAGAGAGATGGAAGAAAGTAGTTGAGCAAGCCAGAACCTTATATAGGTTGTAGTGCTTTATAAGAAGAAGGGTCTATATTGTAATTTTCAATGTTTGTTGAGAAAAGGTTTTTGTTTTGAACTACAAACATTAATAAAGATATTAGATATTGTGATGTCAAAGGCAAAATTTGTAATTTCTTAATTAAATTTCTACATGAAACTCTATTCCCACATCCTTCCATAATTCAAATTGCCTGTTTTTTTGCATGCTAAATATTGTGGAACTATGCGACAAGTTTCCGCAGAATATCATTCTGTAACTCATAACCGAGTGCAAGAAAGCATAATAAATTATTTTTAATGATGAGCCAGACATGTATGTTTTGGCATTTCTCATTATACAGCAAGCCATACTTAATTTTTTCACAAGTAAACCAATATTGTTTATCCAAGACAAATTATTATCCATCATCACCCCCAGGAATTTTGCATGGCAGCTATTGGTGATTAAATTATTGTTAAAGCCTATTTTTAAATTGACTGACATATTTCTCATAGTTGTAAAGTGTTTATAATCTGTCTTATTAAAATGTTGAAGTAATTGGTTTGCTTTGAACTGTTTATTTAAAGTTACAAAGACTATGTGAATGTGTTTGTTGAAATCTATTAGATCATAATAAGCAAATGAGACACTGGTATCATCAGCAAAGATTATAAGTGCTGAAGTTTTATTTCTTATCTTTGGTAAGTCATTTATATATAGAAGAAAAAGTGGAGGTCCCAAAACAGAGCCTTGTGGGACTCCATGTCTAATTTTGGCCCAGCCTGATACTTTATTGCTGTTATCGCTGTCATTATATATTGCCCTTCTAAAATACCTGTTATCCAGATAAGACTGATAAAGTGCAAGATCCTTGCCACTGACTACATAAAACTTCAATTCACATAACAGGACACCATGATCAACACAATCAAACACTTTCTCCAAAACAAAGAAAATCTCTCCCACTAGTAGTTTATTGTTCATATCATTTAAAATCTCAATTGTTAGTTTATAAATTGCATTATCTGTCTTCAATCCTATCCTGAAGCCATATTATTCAGTGCTTAATATATTATATTTGGTGAGGTGTTTTAAAATCCTTGTCTGCATTACCATTTCAAATATTTTTGAGAATGATGTTAAGAGTGATACAGGTCTATAGTTAGACACATCATACCTATCACCATTCTTATGTAGTGGTTTTATTACCGCATATTTTAATCTGTCTGGGCATACACCCCAAAATAGTATTTTATTACATATGTAATTTAGTGGAGAACTTATGAAAGGGGATTTTCAGAATCTTTGTCAATATCTTGTTGTACCCATGTGAGTTTTTTGTTTTGAAGGATTTTATAATCTGTTCAATTTCTTTCATTGTTGTGCATTTAAGTTCCATACTTGGATAAGGTTTATTAAAAGCTTGTTCCACAAAATGAGTATGAATATCAATACTATTATTATCATCATTTATAAGATTATTTTTACTTTGTCTTTAAGCATTTTCTGGGACAGCAACAAAATACTGATTAAAAGTTTCAGCAATAGTTTGTTGATCAGTAACTTTCTTACCTTCAACATTTAGAGCTTGTATTTCACTTCTTCTTTTATTTCTCCCAGATTCTTCATTTACAATACCCCATGTAGTTTTAACTTTATTATGGGCGTTTAGAACTAATTTGTCATGTTCAATGCTATTTGCCTTTTTTATAAACACAGACCTCTATTACAAGATGCAACAGTATGATTACTATTATTCTGTAATTCCTTGTATAATTCCCTATTATGTTAGCAGGAAGTTATTATTCCTGATGTAATCCATGAATTTTGGCTCATTTTATTCCTTGTCTGAATTAAGAGAAAACTAGAATAGTAGATTCTTTAGAAAATATTTAGAAAAGAGTTAAAAATCTTATTAACATCATTCCCATCGACAACTGGTTTCCATGTTTCATGACTTCACTTCAACTGGAAATCTGCTATGGTATACTTATTTATTTTTCTTTTGATGTACGAGGAGGTGCTGGTAAGCCCTTAGCCCGACCAGGAAGGAAACAAGCTACAGCGACCAAACTCGGGATTTATTCAGCATACTCCCCACGAAGCTCAATACACTTCTTAGCCCGTTGCTCTAACTTCTGCAAGCCACCCAAAAAAAAAAAAATTCAAAAGGTTGTCTGTCCAACCAGGTCTCCACGGCAGCAATGACCTCTGCGTTGGATGAAAAATGGCGACCTTTCAATTGTTTTTTCAGTCCAGGGAACAGGTGGTAGTCCGACGGGGCCAGATCCGGAGTATAGGGTGGGTGATCAAGATACTGGAAGCCCAGGTAGGCCAGTTTCTTCTGGGTTGCAAGTGCCTGGTGAGCTGGGGCATTGTTGTGCAAGAACAAGACCCCCTTGGTGACCTTCCCGCGGCATTTTTCCTTCAAAATGTCCTTCAATTGCACCAGCAGAGATAAGCAATACTCTGTGTTATTAGTTTGGCCATTTGGAAGATAATCAATGAGGAGGATGCGGTCTTCATCCCAAAAATCAGGGCAAGAAATTTTCCAGCGGATTTTTACACTCAGAATTTTTTGGGGTGGGGTGAGCTCCTGTGCCACCACTCCACTGATTGTTGCTTTGTCTCTGGGTCATAGTCATTTAACCAGGTTTCTTCCATGGTCACCAATCACGATAGGAAATCATTTGAGTGAAGCCGGAAAAATTCCAAAAGTCGCTCAGATGACTGGCAACGTTGACATTTTTTATCCGTGTTCAGGCATTTCAGGACCCACTTTGCGGAGAGCTTCCGCATGTCTAAATCTTCATGAATGATGGACCCAACCCACTCACGTGAGATGCCCAGTTGCTCAGCTATTGATTTAGCCAAAATCCGGTGGTCTTTCAAGATTAGCTCATAAATTTGATCAATAATCTCCGGGGTGGTCACTGTTTTGGGTCAACCAGAATGAGGCACATCACAGGTGGAAAAATCACCATGTTTAAACTGGGCCACCCAGTTGTTGACGGTGGCATACGATGGTGCATGTTCCCCTAATGTATCTGTCAGAATGGCGTGAATTTCCTTCGGCACCTTGCCTTGCAGGGGGGGGGGGAACTTG
>Ga0268261_10001554_pt1 | contig 15912 bp, 16 predicted proteins | sample TergutNc150P1_FD_190353 | JGI IMG/M metagenome (GOLD analysis project Ga0268261, IMG submission 190353) | Nasutitermes corniger P1 segment gut microbial community from laboratory colony in Florida, USA - Nc150 P1 (SPAdes) (version 2) | ecosystem: Host-associated > Arthropoda: Insects >... | reverse complement strand
ACAAGGAAGAAGACGTAAGAAGCTATTGGATGACCTTAAGGAAAGGAGAGGATACTCTCATTTGAAAGAGGAAGCTCTGGATCGCACTATGTGGAGAGCTCGCTTTGGAAGAGGCTTTGGACCTGTCGTAAGACAGACTACTAAATGATGATGAATATTCCCATTGAAGATAAGATTTCATCTTGCTGAGTCTAGACTAGTCGCCTTACCTTGATACCCTTTCTGTTCAGATTTCGTAAACTAATACTGTCAATCCAGTGTTAAAATTCATGAATTGCAAGACATAACAAATTGCTGGTGCCCAGATTTATATTAAACATACCTGAATTATCTAACCCTAATCCAGTAATTCACAAACATAATTATCCTATCAGGAGATAAGTGATCTAAAATCTAGGGAGGCAGTAACCACTTCATCCCCTCAAAATTGGAAACAAAAGATGGGAGCCCTGAACGAAAAGGACTACGTACAATGGAGCCATCTTCATAGATACACCCAAACATCAGGTGAGAAAAGTGTGCATAACACATAATGCGACCAAAATGGACAGTAACAAGTGCCACTAAATCAACTGCACGAAAACTGGCACAGAAAAGGTCATACTTGCCTTGTGGGCATAACTGAGGTTACATTTATGTGCATATTGACATCCTCAGCACCTCCCCTTCACCCCTGATGCTCTATCACCATTCCTTACTTGGCCAAGGAATGGCAATGTTCTGTAAGTACTGTTACTAGGGATGCTCAAATTCTGGGCACCTGGTTGCCAAGGCAACTAAATTCTGTTCTGCAGTGTCTCATATTTTCAGCATAATTACTGTAGTTTTTTTCCTTACATACAAAAATGTGCATTAGTTCACATGCACTAAACAGAACATGTAAGATAATTGTGTTTCACAGGTCACTCCTGAAACTGCTTCTTGTCACCCTTCTGAAACCTAGAATTTGGGGGTGACTCTTACCACCCCCCCCCCCCAAAAAAAAAAAACAATATTTGGGCCCTATAAACAACAGACTGGTCTGTAAAAAGTCAAGCCACAAAACAGTTGAAATAATACGGCATTTCACTGCATGACCACTTGTTTCTTCTGCGTAATAATAAGCCAGAGTGAATATTCATCACTCAGCCAGCAGTGTGTCATGAGTGTGCCAGTTAAGACAGCCAGGTTCCTGTCCCAAAACTGGGTATCTGAACTGGTTTGGGACAGTGAGGGTGACGAAGCAGGGGCCACGAGTGGCAGCATCTCTGAGGATGAAGGAGGTTTTGAAGATGAGCCAGGGGTGTCACATATGCAACCAGACCGCCCAACATCCAGTGATCAAGAGTCCAACAGTTTGTTCTTGTCAAGTGCCTCTGATGAAGTGGAAGTTATTCAGAGTGGTCCAGGCCAACAGGTCCAAACACCATCCACTTCGCAGTGGACACGGCCCTCTGGCCATAAGAGTAGTGTAGTATACACCTTTACAAGGGACCCCACGGGGAAAACAGACAGTGAAGCAACACATACAAATGACATCTCCAGTCCACTTAGTGTTTTCCTGTTGTATGTTGTGGAAATTATCACACCACTGGTGGTGAAGACCAATGGATACTACCATGAACACCTAGACAGACTTGACAAGGGACCTTCATCCCTATCTGATGCGAATAAGGCTGAAATGCTTGTTTTTTTTGCAGTAGCAATACAAAAGGGACAGTGCTTACAGGACAAACTGACAGACTACTGGGCAATGACTAACCAATTCCACACACATTTCTATGGTAGTGCTATGAAACGGGACAGATACCTTCACATCCTTTACTTTCTATGCTACACAGACAACAAGAATGAGCCTGACATAATGGACAAAAATTCTGACAGGTTACGGGAAATGTGAAATCTGTTTGAAATTCTAAACAAGACATTTTCAAAATTTTACAGCCCTTCTGAACATTTGGCCATAGATGAAGTTACTGTTTTGTACAAATAAAGGGTCATTTTCTGACAATACATACCCACAAAACACAACTGTTTTGGGATCAAAATTTACAAATTATGTGACAAGGATGGATACACATATGATATGACAGTTTATGTGGGCAGAGACAGACAGCAAAGTGCGTGACACTTGACCGCAACTCACGTAACAGTATCAGAACTGACAAGGAAAATACAAGATTGTGGCCAAAAAACTGTATATGGACAATTACTTCTCCTCCCCAGACTTATTCGATGACTTGGCCACGAAGCAAATTTACTGTTTTGGCACTGCCAGACCCAACAGGAAGGGCATCCCACAGGACTTAGGGCCCAAGAAAATGACACTCCAAAGTGATGACCTTCAAGTATGGACTAGGGGTGACTTGACAGCAATACTATGGAGGGACCAACATGACGTACAAATTTTGACAAACATTTATGATGCATCAGCAGAGGGTAATATCTGTGATAATAATGGGAAGACCATAAAACTGCAAATTGTGTCAGATTATATTCACCGCGTGGGTTATGTAGATAAGGGAGATAGAACAGCTAATTCTTACTCCATCAGCCAGTGAACATGTAACATCTGTTTGACCTGGCCATTCTAAACAGCTACATTCTCTTTTCCTCATGTGGGGGGTAAGAAAATTTCACATAGGGAATTTTGGCTAAACCTAGTGAGGAACTTGCTGGTACAGGTTGGACAAAATGGAATGTGCCTAGGCCCAATAGGAAAACCACCTGCTGAAGCTACTCGAGTAGTTAGACTTGAAGAACATGGCAGAAAACATTGGACTATTCGGTCCGCCATGCGCAGAAGATGTCATGTATGTTCGGCCAGGGGTGTCAACAGAAAAGTTTCAGTGAAGAGACAAAGGTGTGATGTAGCACTATGTTGGATAGAAAATGCTTTCTAGACTACCACACCTAGGCAAATCCCTGAAACTTTTCAGGCTGTTCAACTGGACCTCCATATGTAAAATTGGGGCCTCAGCTGGAAATATAAGGAAAAGAAATTTAAAATTTAAAACATTCATAAATTTGTTTTATTTAGGAACTAGAATTATAATGCATTTTTAAAAGACCCCCTGAAATATCTGTTTTAGTTACTCTTGTCTTGATGGAGTAAGGAAATATCATACAGAAAATCTCGATTCACCCACGTAAAAGATATACTTGAAAAGATGGTGCAAGTTGGTAGACTGGAACAGTACTCAACAAACATTGGTCTGTCTTGGTTCGTGACAGTGACGCAGCCTAAATGTCGCACGTGATCTGCGAGTGGTAGGAAGAGAAAAGTTTTTAGTGAAGTTTGGTGGAAGTATGATGCATGTGTGTGTGCGTGTATGTGTGTGTGTGTAGTAAGATGTTTCTGACACTACCATGCCAAGTCACAACTCCACAAATTGTGAAGCTGGAATTTCCTATGCAAACTTGGGGCCTGAAACAGAAATGTAAGTAAAATAAATTGAAAATTATTAAATTGATTTTAATTAGCTTCCTTCATGTAGGCACTAAACATTTCCACTGGATTTTTTTTAAGAACTAAAATACCTGTCATTTATTCCCAAAACAATGCAGATTACTTCATTATTTCCACAATCTTTGGTTCATACGATATACACATTTATTTTCAAACATGCGCGAACAATTTAATGGGCCACTGCTGAAAAACTCCTAACCCTGGGCAAGAAGACTGAATTAAAAAATGTCCATATGATAGAGGTTAAATGGCTTTACACAAAAAATAAACACATCCAACTTCATTTCAAGTATACTAGTGAGGAAAGCGAGGCTCAGAATAACCAGTACAATATCAGCCACGCAGGCATGTGGAGTGGGGGGCACATGTGGTTTGCATTACTTTTGGGATCACCTAATGAATATGCACAAGAATGCTGTATAGGTACATGCTTTCAGCAGGTAGATAAGAAAATGTTCATGCCATACTGTGTTACAGGCATACCAAGTGACAGCTAGGGGGACAGAAGTATGTCTGCCTTATAACAGCTTCATTTGAGGTGCCAAAAAAGTTACAAAACAAAAGTAGCAGTTTAGTGACATTCTATATCATGCGATTTTCTCCTAACACCAGTGTCTATCAGCATAAAAATCACAGATCTTGGGGAAAGAGACAAAAAAAAAATACTCAAGCAGAAGCCATGAGGAAGACATTTGGATTACAAATTGTGAACCACTATAAAATTAGCAGTGGTGGAAGCTCGAAACAGACGTGCAGGTGGCGGTGGTCCAGGGGCCAACACCACTACAGTGGAACCACAGAAATTCAACAATTCAACGGTGCAACATCCTGGGCAGTGTTTCACAGTTTGAGGCCACGGCAGTCCACAATAATTGGATGCCGAATGAGAAAGCTGCTCATCTCTTAAGTGTGTTACAGGGCAAAGCAGCTGACATCCTTCACACTGTGCCAATCGAGGCAATGTAAGAGGACATCATTCGGGCACTTTGAAACCATTTTGGTGACCATCAGCTAGTGGTGGCCTACTGGTCGCAGCTTAAAGCCAGGGTGCAGGCGAGTGGCAAGACACTGCACGAGTTCGCAGCAACCGCAGAGCAGCTGGCACACTGAGCCTTTGTTGGGCTTCCTGTTGCCTTTATTCAAACAGAGACTGCCAACTCTTTCATCAATGTACGAGACTGGGAGGTGAAGCAGCACCTCTTGACGCAAGGAGACCGGATCCTAAATGAGGCCTTAAATCAGGCCTTGAAATTGGAAGCAGCCAAAGTAGCAGCAGGACCACCAGCAAGATTGCGGGAGATGACCGGGGCGCCTGCTAGGGCCAACCAGCCATCAGAACATGGACGTGATGGACAACCTGTACCCTGGCAGTGTGGGTCCACAAGTCACCCACCCACAGACTGCAGGAGGGGGCCATGTGAAGAGAGAAACCAGGACTTGGGAAGACGAGTAAATTCCGGTGAGAAGAGGGGCCCACCGGCAACACCACCCTGAACCCCCCGATTTACATTTAATGTTCTAGATCAAGGGACCCATGACAGCCTAATGGCTGAGGGCTGGATCCAAGGACAGCCATGTTGGGTGTTCATTGACACAGGCGCCTCAGTAACCATCGCCTGGCCTGGCCTGATATAGTCGCAGGACAGCCCGAGAGGAAGCCAAGCAGAGCCCACATCTTGCAGATTGCCTCTGGAAAGACCATCCCAGTGCTGAAGCAGGCCCTTGTCGAGCTGACTCTGGGATGGCAGGCCCTGAGGATCTGGGTGTTCATCGCTGAGGTTATGGACAAGTTCATCCTGGGGTTAGATGTTCTGCAGACTTACAACGCGTCCGTGGACCTAGGATGCCACATGCTACAACTGGGCCAGGAGGAGGTGATGCTATGGAGACCTGGCGCCTAACCAAAATCTGCCAGGCTCTCACTGGTCAGCGACGAGCTGATTCCGGCTCGATGTGAGAGGGTGGTAATGGCAAGGTTAGAGGCACATTTGGGGGCGAACATCCTCATTGAACCCAGCCAGAAGAGTTCCCAAGAAGAAGAGCCAGTGGTGTGGGCCACAGCCATAGATGACCAGGAGCCTGAGCCATGAGAGAAGCAGGGGCTCTGCAAACAATGGGCAGCCGGCCAAAGAGTGCAGAGAGTAGCCGCTGCCGCTGGTAATGGCTGGGACCGACAAGCCCTGAGGAGGGATCAGTTGGTAGACAACAATGTTGGGCCACTAATGCGGGAGCTGGTGGCTGGACAATGCCCTAAGTGGAGGGATGTCAGTGACCAGGGCCCAATCTACAAAACCTATTGTGCCCAGTGGAAATCCCTCGCAGTGAGAGACGGCATGCTGGAATGTCACTGGGAGTCCGGCAACAGAAAGAAGAAGATGGCCCAGATAGCTACCCCCACAACAAGGTGAAGGAAGTACTGATGGAGATGCACGGAGGCATATCTGGGGGACATCTGGAACTAACAAAACCAAAGACAAGGTCTGGCAGTATTACTATTGGTTGCACTTAAGGGTCAACATAGAGGTCCAAGAGCCAGAATTTGGGGCCTGATGCACCTATACAACATTGGAGCTCCTCCAGACAAGAAACAGTTGACAGATTACAGGCAACCTTGTGGAACGACTGTACGACATCCACCACTTCGCCCACCAGCACGAGAAAGTGGCCAGCAACAGGATAAGGAACCATTATGACCAGCTGGCCAATGTGGCTGGTTTTCAAGAAGGCAATAGAGTGTGGCTGTACCGCCCTACCCGGAAGAGAGGAAAATCACCCAAGCTGCAGACGTGCTGGGAAGGTCCCTATCTCATCACCACCCAGATCAACGCTGTCATATACTGGATTCAGCAGCACCCCAGAACAAAGATGATGGTTGTCCACCTGGACAGACTGGTGCCATACCTGGGGGGTACTCGGGATGAGAAGGGAGCAGTGTAACACGGCGCTGTTGCCCCTAGAATAGTGATGTCCTGCAAGACCTGTGATGTCATGGTGAGAACCGTCCGATGTGAGAAAGAGATAGAACAATCTAGACCAGACATATCCACATGAGTAACTGTGACAGAGTGAATGTTTGAGAAGGATTATCCAGTGCCATGTAGAAGTTTCCAGGTGTACAATAAGCCTTGTATAAGACAGTGGATAGCATGACAGTGGTGATAAGCAAGCAATAGCGGCGAAGCAGCAGCCAAGTGTTTGACAGTCTTGTGGCGACAAGTGAGGCAGCATATGTGCAAAGCAGTCAGCAAGCGATAGAGGCAGTAAAGAGGTGGATCGCGAGTGTTTATCGGAGCTGCATAGTGCACCTGTGAGTGAGGTGCTGGGTTCAAGCGGTCAGGGCTATGAGCCTGAAGAACTGAATGTATAAGAACAGACTTAACTGTTGAAAGTGATTCTTCAAAATTTTGGCGAAGTGTTCTGTATTCATTACTCCTTTAATTATTGTATCTATATTGTCAATAAACATTGTTATTTGTTAAACCAAAGGCCATTCTGTTATAATACAGAGGCTTGACTGCTAGATGACGTGCATAAAGTAAAAATAGGTAATGAGCAACATATTGAGAAGCAGACAGTACGGTCCCTAAACAACACACATACAGAGTAGACATATAGAGAAGATTAGGATGCCTGTCAAATGAAAGTTTGTCAAGTAGGAACTGGAAAAGTTCATGGCATATTTTAAGATACAATTCCAGAACTGTTTGGAGGGTTTACGGAAAATATAAAAAAAGGAAAGCTATAAAACCAAAATTTGAATGCAGCAACTCCAGAATATAAGGGACTGCTAACTGCTACATGGCTACATTTAGTTCCACTAAGCTGAAAATGCTTACAAGTGGACTCACTTTTCTAGCTCTATCTGTCTTGCCACTTCTGCTTCTCTTTCTGCTGCCTGTTGTGTATGCCGTTCATCTTCTTCCATCTGCTGCTTTACTTCAACCATCTTACATGCCTCTGCTATCTGGATTTGTTCTTTTAGCACAGCAAGCATGGACTGTTTCTTAGCAAGTGCCTCGGAGGTCTTCATGTCACGTTCCACTGCAACAAAGTGCCTGAATTTAGAGTTCAATAAATGCTACAATCAGCAGCCTGTCCCCTGGTATTACAGAGTCAAAAATATCAGTATACTAGGGCCAGGTTAACTTTCATTTGCCACGCCAAAACGCAAGGTATCATCACTGGTAACTGGCAGAAAGCTGTATGGTACCAATGTGCACACAAAATCTGGAAACTCCTGCCCATGTCTGGTTACTCAAAAAGTGTAGCTGTGGCACAGTAACGTGATGGTGTCATGTTTGCAGTCTATGCTGACCATTTGCCAACATACATGTAATTCAGTCAGTGTCACTTACTAATAGAAATGACTTCACAATTGGGGTAAAGACAAAATGCAACAAGTGCAATTTCCAAAATATTCAAAACCTTTTAACAAAATGAACAGTTTAAGAATTATGTGATTGCAATCATGCACATGGAGCTGGTAAAGTCACCATGTTCCTGGGAAATTTTCTGTGTAGACACATTCACATCATAAACACATACATAAATTTCTCCAGTGACTTTATGTGCTACGATAAAAGGGATCTCTATGGTCAAATGATTCCTTTTCTAGATTTCTGTGTAGTATTAATGTGAAAGAAATATAGGTATAGTGTATATACTTACATGCTTCCCACAAACATATTACAGAGCAGAAATAAAAATGGAGGTTAATATTTTCAGCCAAAACATAATAACAACTGAGGAACCAACACACATGCACACTAATAACCAAATTTAGGAAGTATGCTTCCCAAAGGCTACAGTACCCAGCCGATAAAGAAGCTCAACACACCACTTAGTCTTTATTGTGTGATTAATTATGGTCTGATTAATGGTTCCTGCTAACTACTGTCCAGTGTTGAGGAATAATGATTTGAAAAGAACATGGTATTGCTTGTAGTCTACACAGAAGTACTAGTCTGACATTTTCTTGGAGGGACATAGGAACAACCTCAGTTAGGAAAGGTGGCATTAGTGCCAAGATGCCTTTGTGGAAAGCTGTCGACAACTTACACTATACAGTTATACATACATTATGTTATTTGATTAGTGGAAGGGCCTTTCCAATGAAAACCAGAAAAATTATATGAATTGATTTATAGCAAAAATATATACAGCACAATGCCACTAACCATGAATGCAGTATGCATTATCTACTACACACTGTCTCCAACATTCCAATAAGGCATAAATTCTTTGGGAGAAGAAGTCTTGTCGTTGCTGTGCCAGCCAGTTATGCATCTCCTTTACCTCCTCATCTGACCCAAAATGTCTTCCATGTAGATCATCTTTTAGGGGTCAAAAGAGGTCAAAATTGCTGGATGCCAAATCTGATGAATATGGTGGATACAGTAACACCTCCAATTTTAAATTCTGAATCTGTCTCACAGTATAATGGGCTGTATGAGGTTGGGCATTATCATGCTGCAGACACACACCAGAGGACAACAAACCATGGCATTTTCTTTGAATTGGTGGCTTAAGCTGATTCTGTAGCATATCACTGTACCTTTCACTGCTTAATTCTTTGTATTTGCTCCCGGTTATGTTCAAGAATCATTCCTTTATGATCCCAGATGTAAACTGTGAGTGAACCCTTCCTAGTGAAAGCTTGTAAGTGTATTTTCTTTGGTCAAAGTGCATTCTGATGCTGCCATTCTGAACTAGCATCTGTTTTTTGGTGTGAAAAAGTGCATGCAGGATTCATCTCTGGTAATTATGTCCTAAAAAGTCTCTCCTTCTTGCTTGTACCTCGTGAGAAGCAATGAACACACATCTTTTCACTGATACTAGATTTCTGGTGTTAGAAGCATAAGAATCCACCACGCACAAACTATTCTACAGTGCAGCTTTTCTGGACGGATGGTGTGAGCACTACTAACACTAATGTTCATCTCTACTGCAATTTCACTAATTGTAATGCAATGATTTTCTCATAAGATATCATCAATTGATGCAGTCATTTCAATTTTTATGACATAATGTGCCTTTCCAGGCCATGAGAATCTTCAACAATTTGCATCCGGTTCTTGAACTTCTGAACCCATTTGTAGACGTGTGTTTCATTCATACATCATGCACTGTATTTGGCCAACATTCTTATATAGATTTCTGTTGGTGTGACACCTCCAAATCCGAATCACCGATCACTTCTCTTGTTTGGTGGATGAATGCAAGAAATGAGCCATCTTCAGAAACTGATAATTTCAGCTTCTAATGCAAGACGGCATTGTGTACTCACACATTGTTATCCAAGGACCTCAAATTGTAACATAAAGTTAGGGCTGTTTCATATTACAAATTTTACACTTGTACATTTTTTCCAGTTTCCATTTTAGTGACCTTCATAATATGTAATGGGTTGGATGACCAATAAACGATGAAACTGAATGGATATAGAAGGAAGTAAACATGACATAATTAAGGAAGTGTTTCTGCACCTTGCATGGACTAAGGAAAATCACAACAATACATGCCATGACAGCCAGCAAAACAGTCAAGGTTTGAACTAAGATGACTCACAAACACAAATCAGAACCAACACAGGCTGATGCAAATTACTCAGTAATACTCTATAATACTCTCCATAAACTTTGTCCAGGACCCATAATATGTTACAAGCACAAAGATCAGAAATAAGTTCTTAAGTTTCCCATTTTGTGATTACTGAAGAGAATTTGTGGGTGGCCTGAAAAGTTCTCGGCCTCAACCACAGATGGCAACAAAATTGGCAAGATTTTTTTTTATAAGTTGGTACATCTGTCATAAGCAACCATGTGAAATTGCAAGTCATTCTATCAAGTAGTTTGTTTTATACAGCTGTCTGAAGCAGCAGTGTTGTCTGTATCCCTTAAAATGGATAAAATTGAGTATTGTGCGGTTATAAAATTCTTTGTAAAAGAAGGTTTAAAGCCAAATGAAATTCATTCAAAGTTCACAAAAGTTTATGGGGACTCTTCTTCTTCATTTTCAACAATTAACAAGTGGGCTGCTGAGTTTAAACGTGGCCGTACCAGCCTTGAAGATGATCCGCGTGAAGGATGTCCAAAAAGTGCAACAACACCAGAAATCATTGAACAAGTGCACGATATGGTATTGGATGACGGGCAGATGAACGTGCGTAAAAGTGCTGAGACTATAGGCATTTCAAAAGAACGTATAGGATATATTTGTATGAAGAATTGGATATGAAGAAGCTTTGCACAAGATAGGTGCCATGTTTGCTCACAGCAGATCAAAAACGCACTCACATGAAAATCTCTGAACAGTGCTGGGAGTGTTTTAACAAAAATAAAACTGATTTTGTGTGTCGATTTATTAACTATGGATTCACCATAACACACCAGAATGCAAACAGCAGTCAAAACAGTGGACAGAAGCCGGTTGTTCAGCGCCAAAGAAGACAAGGTCGGTTCCATCAGCAGGAAAGGTCATGGCATCGGTGTTTTGGAATGCTGAAGGTATTTTGTTTATTGATTATCTTGAAAAGGGTAAAACAATATCCAGGGAATATTATTCCAATCTTTTAACCAGACTAGATGAAAAAAATTCGTGAGAAAAGACCGCGTTTGCAAAAGAAAAAAATCATCTTTCATCAGGAGAATGCACCCGCCCACAAAAGTGTTTTGGCAATGGGAAAATTTAGGGATCTGCACTATGAATTGTTGGAACATCCACCCTATTCCCCAGATTTGGTTCCCTCCGACTTCTATCTCTTCCCAAAACACGAACTCTTCCTCACTGGTTAGTGTTTTTCTTTGAATCAAGAGACGATTGCAGCTGAAGAGGGGTATTTTGCAGATCTTACGAAGAACCACTACAGGGATGGGATAATGGAGCTGGAGCATCGCTGGAATAAATGTATTAGTCTTAAGGGAGATTATGTTGAAAAATAAAAATAATTTTGAAATTATAAATTAGTTTTTTCATTGTTAGGCCGAGAACTTTTCAGGCCACCCTCATACTATTCTGTATACAGGCAGAGATCATTCACTTCTTAAATTATGTCAAGTATTAAACATATCATAAATAAGATTACAGTCCTCTGAGATGTGATGTTGTCCAGTTTGCTAAATAAGTACCAACTTTTAAGACAACCGGATGCCTTCAAATCCAGTACCCATGTAACAAACTACAAGACATTACAAACCTAAAACAGTGAATCCTGATACTCACTCCTGCAAAGGTAAAGATGTAGTTGTCCTTATATGACATGGTGGGGGAGTGGAAGTAGGGCTCCACACTCTTAACCTCAGCACTAGAAGTAAGTGGTCAGGTTCATGCCCTGGCCACTTTACCTCAGAGGATAAAGCTCCCTGGTAGGCATTGCATAGGACCTTGAGTAGTCACCAGAGCCAGGATGGATGCTTTGGAGAACAGAAAAATATCTTGTTCCTGCCAGGAAACCATGATTCCTCAGTCATCCAGCCTGCACCATAGTCACTAAACTGACTAAGCTCTGCTGGCTCCTATTCATTTTTGTGATAACCTTCAACCTCACATATCAGACATAAAATTTAAACACACTATGTAAATCTCAATAATATTTGTCCTTTATAATTTATTGTGTGCTTACCTTGTGAATGGTTGTACAGACATTTAATTAAGTGTGATTTAAGGGTGGTGAAAGTAGCTCTTTCAGGTAATGAACATATAATGGGATGGAATTTGATATTTATTGTATAGTGTCCATAACTTAGAAAACATATACTGAATACTCACACAGTTCAAAACATACTTCTGAAAAGGGGGTTTTAATATGTATGTTTGTTTAGGCATTAGGGCTCTATCAAATAAAAATGAAGTTCTGAAGCTATAAATCTGAAACAAAACTGGCAGGGTTTCTTGGATGCAGGACTGGCACATGACAAGGTGTATATAAATGCAGAACAACTCAAAGACAGAAGAAACATACACATACACACAAACCCAAGCTGTGATTCAAACCCACTCTGTGTTTGTGTGGTCAAAGACAGTATATGAAGAGTATATTCCTCATGAAAATTTCAATAAAATTCATTTAATGATGTTGAATGTTTCAGCTGGACACGAAGAAACTGGGCTTTGTACCATGTTTGTATGTCTTCACATGTATTAAATACTCACATTTCAGCCTCTGCAGTGAAGCCCGGTGAGCAACCTGAACAGCCTCCAGCAATGCCTGCTGCTCTTCCTCCTTTACCCTCTGAAAAAAGTTACTAATGTCGAGTGGCTGGCCACAGGCAGCGACAGCTCTGCGCTGGTAATTGAGGCACTCTGCTTTCAACTGCTCAAGTTCAGCACTGTGCAGACAGCAGTGCATTGTTGGGTAGCCACTTTGTAGTATCACACACAGTTCATCCTATAACATTGCAGCATCCTAAAGAAAACTGTCAGATAAATATGTAATAGTCTAGCAGTCATTTAATTACACACTGTATGATTTCATGTAACACTAGTCATAAAATTTTCAGTGTTAAATTTTGTCACTGTGATATTTTTAGGTTATTTAAAAATGAAGATATCCATCCCTCAGTGAGACCAATGTGAGTCATGGGATTGAGAAAAATTAATTTATTTACATTTATTTTAATGATAAACCTACTATCTCAAAGTACATATGTAAAATTCTGTTCATCCGGCATGCACAGGACCGGACAGGTGCTGGATTATCAGACATTACAGATTATAACACAGTACCTATAATGACATGGGTAAGTTCTTGCAAGAAATTTTTTTGTTAGTGCTCTTATACTTGGACTCTTTCAAGCCTCCTACTTATTTCGAGTTTCTACTGAATCGTGTTTACCTTGCCAGCAGTGCCTTGTTGACTGATCTTTTGATCTTCTGAAGCCATTACGATGGCTCAAAGTGTAACACATGCCGCACATAAACACAAAGGAAATAGAATTTTACACTAAGACTACAGATTGCATGAAAAAAGTGGTGTGACCTGCTGCTCGCTTGTGATGACACCAGAGTGTGGAACAATACCAACTTATGAAAACTTGAAGTATAGTGCTTGGACAGACAGTTTGTGCTAGTAATATAGTATCCAGACTACCCAAACTAAAGCCATGGAATCAGCCTGTAAGAAGTTAGTCACCAAACTTTCAGGTCTTGGGACTTTCTCCTCAAGTGCTGGATTGTCAGGATTTCCAGCTTATCAGATGATGGGTTAAAGGAATTTTGTTGTCAACACCAAATGGTGTGACTGGTAAACAATGAACTGAAAAGGATGTGGAAGAGGTAAAGGTAAGGAAAAGTTGTATGAATAAAAGCCATGATGGCATATAAAAGGTGTGGAGGTATAGTTCCACTCATTAACCTTGGCCGGCCTAGATGTTTCAGAGAAGAGATAAATTTCTTCCCTCTACTGGGATTTGAACCCTGGATTGTCCAACCACCACAGGCCAGTCACTATATTGACTATGCTATCCCAGCTCCAGAAGGAAAGGAGAAAACACACCCTAATTTGGAGTAGCATCTCACCATTTGCTGAAGAGAATCAGCAACATAGTCTCAGTCACTAGTCCAAGATCTGAATCTGGGACTCCCCCAAAATGTTCAATAGAACAAACCATTTGGCATGTGTGGGACTCTACTGAAACTGAAAGCCACTTATATACAAAAAAGTGCAACCAACTTGTGGAAAACTCTACTACTGCAACTGTAAGTATTCAAACTTATCAGTTGTCAGTTCTTACCCGTGGATTGCATACTTTCAGTAGGTTCAAGGCCTTTCCACACTGGAAGATGGCACCCTCCAACCCTTGCAAGAAGCCTGGTACAGCATCTTCCAACATGTAATAGCCACGGCTCCAGTAATCCCGCTGGCGACAAATCATGAGGTCTGTCTGCTGCTGTATGAAGAATTCAGTGTAGACATCCTGACACAATCCTTCAAACATCCACTTCTGCAGGAAGCTGAAATTGTAAAGTACACCCTACATTATAACCAAGTACATGTAAACAACAGCAATAGTTACAGTCATGCTATGTGTACCTGAAATAGACCTGGCAACATGCTTGCAGAGCAGAGTACAGGATGCAGACAACATCTTTCCTGGTCACTTTACAGATCTCTTGATACAAGTAAGCTAGTAATGCCACTCCTTCAGGCAATGTGGCATCTCCTTGGCTTGCTTTGGGATGAACCCTACACAGGTGACCTAGAGATGATATTTGAATGTATAGGCCATCAATCTGTTGGCGCAGACATATCAGCACTGGGTCCTCTGACATCATCATCACAGCTGAGTGATAGAACTGCAGGTAGCAATGCACACTTCTGCACAGGGCCTGCAAATCAAATTGTACTCCCCATACATTTGAACTGCCAGTATTTTTATGAGTGTCACAAGGGTAGAAAGATGATCTGCAACAGTCTCCATAAAACCACCAAGTCAGTTTATCAGACTTCTCAACAACAGGTTAACAATTTTCATTCCGAGTATAAGGCCTTACACACTACCCATTTTACAGAACACATCAGTTATACAATTTCGGAGGTCATCATAACAATAATCTTCTGACCTTCCTTAGGGTCATATCTATTTTTGGAATCCTACATTTCAAGTTCTTTTCAGTTTCACCTATATTGCTGTATAAAATGGGCTAATGGTCAAAAGTATACTTATTCAATCATTTCTTCATTTTATCCATGATTAACAGCTTATTTACATAGGGAGGTAATAGTAACATTCAATCATTTCTTCATTTTATCTATGATTAATAGCTCATTTACATAAGGAGGTAATAGTAACAAGATAGAAAATATCCACAGAATGTGCTGTATATCCAATGCAGTGGATGAGACTGACGATGGTATGTTGTGGAATGGAGGTGAAAAGGATGGGAATGTTAGGAGTGAGTGTGAGGAAGATGAAGGCACTGACTGTGAAGATGGAGACTGACACTAATTGATAATGGTAACTGACATTCTTTGTGTATTACATGTACAAAATTAATAGCAAAATATTTTATTTTATTTCTGGGGGGTCATCTTAGATTTAGAGTAGCCTTGTATTCGGACAAATATGGTATGTTTAGGTCATCAAACTCCTCTGGCCTCTCTGGCTCTCCCATATTTTTTGCATTCATCTCATAAACAGCAAAATATTCCATCTCACAAGCACTGAGATACCACAATAAGTACATTCAGATCTTGATTTCAAACTTTCGCCGTGTTCTGTATGTTGTATGTTTTCTTCTGGGTAATTACCCGGCGTCTGAATTTTATATGCCGACGTTTTGGAACACTCTGTCTGTTCCATCTTCATAGGCAAGTAGGTAAATAATGACTAAATTTGAGAATAGTTGGGGTATACATATGAGAGAGGGTTTGGCTTGAAAATAGCTTAAGTGGGTGATGGGGTAGGGGTGGGTCAGTTTACAAGGCAGGTTGTGAAGGTGTAATGACCCACATGGAGGTTGCGGGC
>Ga0268261_10001553_pt1 | contig 15916 bp, 7 predicted proteins | sample TergutNc150P1_FD_190353 | JGI IMG/M metagenome (GOLD analysis project Ga0268261, IMG submission 190353) | Nasutitermes corniger P1 segment gut microbial community from laboratory colony in Florida, USA - Nc150 P1 (SPAdes) (version 2) | ecosystem: Host-associated > Arthropoda: Insects > Digestive... | reverse complement strand
CCCCCCAAAGTATAATGCCATACCTAAGTTGCAAGTGAAAATAAGCGAAATAAATGTTCCAAAGCACATGGCTACTTAGAATATTTTTTAACAGATTTAATAATAAATAAAAAGTGTTACTCAATCAGTGACATAAAGAACAAATGTGTGCTTGCCAGCTTAAGTTTTTGTAATGCACATTCCTAAAAATTTTACTTCAAGCATATAATTAATTTCCTTATTTCATAATGAGATGACACCGCACTTACTAGTAAGTAGTTTCAGACTTGGAGGCGGTTGTGGGCTCTATCATCAGGGTCTACAAAGTTGAAAAAGAGAAGACTTTTTGTCTGAAATTTGAACAAGGAATTATGAGCAAAACTCATAAATTGTATTTTCCTATTTCACACACACACACACACACACACACATTCTACAAACCCTGTGTTTTAACCCTTATCCTGCTAATGTGGAGTATAGGGTGAGCTCCTAATAATTCCAGCAAATGGCAGATGGGATTTAACTCTACATTTAAAGCGTTAATGCTGTACATTAAGTCCCTAACTCACACTTGTAATTCATTGCATATGTTTACATGTGAGCCAAAAACTGTTCAGGTCCAACAGAACTTAAATATATTATTTGTTTGAGATATACATATATATATGTCGGTGAATATTTGAAATTAAAGAAAGTGGCACAAAAATATGAGAATTTTTATGGAAAGCATTTTCAACACACACACAAAATATGTCATAAATACAGTTGAACCCAGTTGTAGTGACATCATTTTATATGACACCTCATCTATAGCATCAGATATTCTGTTTTATGAATGATTTCCTCACTGTTAACCATAAAATTGCACTTTTTGGTTAGAACAACACTCATTTATAATGACGCAAAATATTCAGTCCCTTTCATGATGTCATAACCAAGTTCGAATGTATTTGCACAGTAAAATTGTATCCTAACATTACCATATTATAATAATGAGTATATAAACTCTGTGTATCTAGTAATAGTGACCTCAGAAATCACAGTGCCCAAACTGTTTGAATAAAAGCAGATGTCTGTATCCACAAATCTACAGAGCCATGTAACTCAAACCTGCCTAAGTTGGGGACTTACTGTATTTAGGTAGTAAGTTTATAACTGAATAATTAAATCCAGTCTAGCTCCTGTGTTAGGACGTTGGATGTGTGCGTAGCTGGTCATGGGATTGAATCCTACTTGAGGCAAAGTCTTGTATTGTTTGCAGTTGTCACTGTTTAAAGTACATGTATTGTTATCAGTACCAGTATTATTAGTACCGTTTGGAATGCAGCTATGATTATTTTAGAAAAATTATTACTTTCATATGGCCACTGTGTATGTTAAATACGAGGGTAAGTCAATAAGTAAGTTACAAATCCAAGTTGCGACCTACGTTTTTGAATTAAGTGCGGGAAACTGTTAGTGCTAGTTAGCAGCACTATTTAGTTTTATTGTGACGTGCAATGATCGGTATGCACATGACTGTAAAGACGGAGCACCAGTTAAAAGATGCCAGCGCCCCTGAATACGTGTACCACGATAGAACAGCGTGGCGTTGTGCTGTTTTTGTGGGCAAAAGGTATGGCACTAAAGGATATCCATAAAGAAATGCTGCCCATGTACAGTAAACATTGCCTGTCACATCAAGCAGTCCATAATTGGGTGCAGAAGTTCTCAGAAGGGCAGACAAGTATCAAAGACGAACATTGAGTCGGTCGGCCGACGTATTCAGGGGCACCGCCATCTTGTAACTGGTGCTCCGTCTTTACAGTCATGCGCAGACCAATCATTGCACGTCACAATAAAACTAGATAGTGCTGCCAACTAGCACTGACAGTTTCCCGCACTTAATTCAAAAACGTAGGTCGCAACTTGGATTTGTAACTTACTTATTGACTTACCCTCGTATGTTGGATATAACATAAGAGTTTTTTTGTATGTTATTGGTACCATGCATTTTCTTACATTCCATATTTTAACCAACAAAATGCACCAAATAAAATACATTATAAAACTCATTTAATATTAGGCAAAAACCCCTCCATGTTTCAGCACCGACGTGTCATCTTCAGGGAGCTGATTAACAACAAATGATTGTTAAGTTCAACAGGTACTTCAAGTGCTAGTGACCCTCACTTCCATCATCATGTAGTGTACTGCTCACTGTATACCCTGACATGAGATAGATACACTGTGTGCTTGAGCCCGACGAGATCCCATTGGGTCATATACTGTCACAGATATTTGTATACACAACCCAGAAAATATATACAACTGCAAAAATGTAACACAAGAGGCCCATTACTGTATGTTGTTGTTATTTCAGCAATATGGACTTGTGCTTGTTAACATGTGTAATCTAGAATTCAAACATTTTAAGTTTTTTTCATTTTTATGATGAAAGTGAGGGTGACTATCACCTGAGGTATGTGTTGGACTTTGATCCTTTGTTGTTAATAAACTCCCTGAAATTGACACCTTGGTGTCAAAACATGTAGGAGTTGGTATGTAATATAGAGCGTGTTTTGTGGTCTGTTTTTGTTGTATTTTAATTAGTGCATTTTATTGGTTAAAATATATAAAATGTATTTTACTTGAGCTTTGAGGTGCATTTAGTAAAGTCACAAAAAGCATTCTTGCTATAATTGTATCTTGTTACAAAATTTCATGCTCCTCCAGTTACTAATTTTCACTGCCCACCAGAAAGCTGAGTGAAATTTTACATGATTACCACATTGTTTTACATTCTAGAAATAAGTACTATGATAAAAGTTGTATGTGTTCAAAAGATATATTAACATACACCATTTGTGATTCATACATTAACTGGCACTAGCATCTTCCCTACCTCAGAAGTTCATATATCTGCTGTATTAGGTTATAGGAGTTTAAGTCACTGAACCTGCACAAAAGTTTTGGGCAAAGTGGGGAGGGAGGTGGGATTTTACAGCAAGATTATGGCAATCATTTTTCCTTAAGAGGGAGAGTAGGTCATGGTGTAGAAATTCTGACAAAACAGAGGGCAGAGTCTGTGATAATGTTGTTTATTGCTCCAGGATATGTGCAGCCGCCTCTGAGTGAAGGTGCTGTTAAGAAGAAATTTTCGTGTGACATCTGTGGCGCCGTGTACAAGCATGCACCTAATTTGACTGCTCATAAGAAGATTCATCTGGGTGAAACACGATGTGATCTGTGCCATAAGGTGTTAAGTCGCAAATCCAATTATCATCGTCATCTTATGATGGTGCATGGCGTTGTCATGCATAAACGTGACTGGTCATTACAGAAACAATGAGGGGCTTAATTATTTACATTCACAGTCCTTCAATGTTTATTTTACAATATTTCCTTTCATACAGTTTTATGCCGGCTTCTATGTTATGTGGTTTGTGTTGTATTGTTAATATCAGTGTATATAAATGTCTTTGTTTGTAGAGGAAGAGGGAAAATTGCCAGTTTGGAACAAATTTCAGAACTGGTATTGTCATTTTTATGAATCTAACGTATCTCACAAAATTACGTTATGTATAAATTAATAATTCTAAAGTAAATTATTATTATTTGTCCAAGCAATGTACAGCACTCATAATAAATATGTTATTGACCATAATTTAATGCAGTTTACATTTATTTATATCCATCAACCTCTGTATCTTTTTATCCTGCATTTCTTTTGTAGAGAGAGCTTTCAGATTGTATATTGTATTACTTATGTAATATAATCTTTTTCCTGTATCTCAGTAATGACACAACGACTGTGCATTGTGTGATTGTTCTTTATAGGATTGAAGTCACCAGTATCTTGGATATCATGGCAGAAGAATGATGGAAAGTACAAATGTGACGTCTGTGGGGCATCATATCGCCACCGTCAAAGCTGGTACTCTCACAAGCAGACACACCGAGGGCGCACATCGTGCAGATTATGTGGCAAAATGTTCAGTCGAATGGCTCTACTCAATTTGCATCTGTTACAGATGCATGGCCTTCAGGCTGTTAAACCACGAGGCCCTCGATTTGGTGACAGACAAGGTTGTCACTGAAGTGACTCTTATGCAAAAGAAGAAGACTTTGACATTGAAATATTTAATTAATTCTGTGTAAGACAGTAATAGCTATATCAATTCTGTCTCAGATTCTCTTGAAATAAAAATCACTGGAGCACCAAGATGCACCCTTCCCATCCATTCACTATATTTACTTTTATTATGCTGTTTTCATAATTGATCTTTATCATCTGGGAATAAGGATATTGAACTCCGCGGTTATTACAAGGCTGGTGGCAAGATTTTAATTCAGAAATTAAGAGTATTCATATCAACGTATGCAGCACTCAGACTGCTCAACTACATACATATGCTATTTCAGTAGAGCAAAACATGACCAATAAATGTTAAGGATGGCATTTCTGTTGTCTTATATTTTCTTTCACAACACCAAGATTGGTGTTGCATCAGTAAATTTTATGTACACAGAACGGTTCATTCCAGAACTATTAATGTGGTAAGTGCATCTGTCTACTAGATTTCTGAAGGCATTTTGAGTAAGGTCATCAGATTTTAAAATATCTTATTCTTAAGAATGTGGCATGAATGAGGTTTGAAAATAATAATCTGATAATTATACTGATTTCATTTCCTGTTAGAATTATGCCATTGTCACAGTTACTTCCCTGCAGATTATTGAAACAAGTTTCTCCATATGTTAGCATGTGTTCTGTATGTAGAGATGTAAGAAATGTTTGGTTGGCATCTTGAAGAGTGTGTGTGCTGGATTGTTTTGAAACATTTTGTTTATTGAAATGTGACATTTTTATAGTCTGTCAGGTGAAAGAATGAACAGATTAGAATGTGGTTTATTCCAAATAACTCAGGACTCATGTAGGTGCAATATGGATGGTTTCCAGTTAATTGCTGGTTTGTATAGTTCAGGGAAATGGGAACAGAATCATATGAGTTTTGTCTACAGTTTTCTTTGTGTATATGCACTTTTATAGGCGAATCTTGTTCAACATGTGTGTCAAAGTACAAGCAGAGCTGTTCAGTATGTTGCAGCTTAACACCTGGCCTGTTATCTCTTTTGTCTAGATTGTTGCTAGGTAGTTGTTATGCTCAATGTTTTTTCTTACAAAGATCAGTTTATTTGGAACTTGGGAATGCTGCCTTTTGTCAAGAGGACTTCAGCAAAATAACACCTAATAGGAGAGCAGAAAATTATTTCTGTCTTCATTATCTCTGTTGTGCAGCATGCCTGTATTTTTTCTGTTTTAAGCTTTGTGAGATAACTATTATCCAGCAAGAATTCTTTAGGGGTGTCCCACTATTCATGTGTTGTTTATTGGATTTCAGATACAATGTGGCTGCCAAAACTGAGGGGTGTAAGAGAATGCCCAATCTGCAGGAAGATGTTAGCCCAAACTACATCAATGAAGCGACATATTCAGTCAGCTCATGCCGCAACTACTGCCGAACAGTGTCCAGTGTGTGGAAAATTGTTCAAGAACAAATACAATATGTGGGTTCATCGCAGCAAGAGTCACAGAGCTCATAAATTTGATTTCTAGCTGCTGATGAAGTGTGGCAACACAAAACTAAAACTGCATCAAAAGAAATGTGCATTAATATTAAACTTTATTAACCAAAATGGTTCCAGTGCCTGCCCATGCTCTGTAGGTTGAAATTACTAATGAAAACTGAAGTCATGTGTCATCTCATCCAGCAGTTTATCATTGCTGCATCTTTTGTAGACAGCATTTATAATTTTACAAATCCGAAATAATTGTATGAAAGATCTGTATTTGGTTTAAAATAAAGGACTTCCTCAAGATATTTATAAGTAATATATTGAATACATTCATTTTGCTACATTCCGTATGTAACACTAGACATGCCCATCAGTAGCAGCATATACTATGATGCAATCGACAACACCTGTTCATTGCTTTTTCAAGCAGGACGATTGTTCCTCTGAACCACTCCTGCACATGAATGGCATTATTTTTTAAGGAATTTAAATTAACCATTCTCTTTTCCAGCACTGTTGTTGGGTACACCAGTTCCTTTGCCCCCTGTTGGCACTGAATACTGTCCACATTGCCCTTCTGTCTTGTCTGTGGGCAATCTGCGACGTCATATTCGAACTCAGCACATTGGCATCCCTACAGCTGTCTGCCAGTTCTGCAAACGCACCTTCAAGAACAAGTACAGTCTACGGGAACACACCAGAATGGTCCATGGATTGTAAACAAAATAACAGCAGTTACCTCTTGGTACACAGCAGCCAGTTTTTCAAATGTTGGAGCTATGTCTGAATGATTTCACATGATTCTATACAGGAAACCATTCTGTTATCTTCAGTGTTCACTCTAATTAAAATAGAATTTAGATTTGGTTTCAAAATACATACCAACCGTTGTTTATAATTGTAACAGCATATACAAATTTGAATATAGTTAACACTAGTATACCATATTGTATGTTATTTTATTACACAAGACATTAACTACTGATATGTTAGTGACAAATGTTATAATATTTTCTGTTCTGTGCTTTATAATGTAACAATTGTAGAGTTTCACAGTTCATGTAATTTCAACAAAGAAAATTGGTTTACGGAGCATACTGTTCAGTTTAAACAGGGGTAAGGGTTGATAAGCCCATTACTGTACAATATGATGAAGTTTGTTTTACTCTGCATATTTATATTTTGAATGAACATATGATGGGAGTTAAATTACGAGGAAGGAGTTGCATTTCAATATTCTCCCTGATAGCCACAATTTCACACATACCACACACCAGGATCTTTCTAGCTAGTCTGCCATCATAAGTGGTTTGCCTTTTTTACAGGTGATGAAAACAATTCACGGTACCCAGGGTACTTGTTGATTGGAGACCGCTACATGTGCATGCTCTGCCAGCACACATTCAACACATTGCCGATTCTTTCTCGCCACATTGCAGCCAAGCATCAGAAGCAGGACTCCGTCTTCTTTTGTGACAAATGCAACCGTTACTTCAAGACAAAGTGGAGTTTGTCTACTCATAATAGTCGGTACCATAAGTCCCCAGCCTTTCCAGATCAGATTGGGCATGACGGAAACAATCACTAAAGAGGAACATTATTTATTTTATGTATGTAGAACTATTGTCACTGTATATTTCCACTTATAGCGACAGATGATTTTTTGTCTCAAAGTGTATCCTTTGTATTCATGTATGAATTGTTCATTCAGGTTCAGTTTAAGGAGAAGCTGAATAAGAAATGGATGTAACCTATGATTCATTAAAGAGTATTGTGTAGTAGGTCCCTCTGAAGGTAGGTACTTATTTTATATTTTAACCTTTCATAGGTGAATATGGAATCATAAGTTTCTCAGTTGTGCTGTAGCATGAATTTTCTAGGTTTCCTGTGCAGTGTCAGCTGTTCTTAATGATTATTGTCAAGCTGGTGTAGTATGTTCAAGGCTAATTCCATGTTGCAGTAGCTTTGGTTGTATGATCCAATTACGCATGATATAAGTCTACGTAGAATACAGACAGTAGAGCTATATCTTTTTTTTTTTATCATTCAATTTAGTTCCCTGTTCATGGTACTGGAATGAAGAAATGGGAAGGAAATATTTTGGTAGAGACTGGGGCTTCCTTATGCCATCCAGGACACCATGACATTCAGGATGTCTAAGAGTAATTGTTTTCAGAATTCAAATATGAATGCCGATTCTGACCCACATAGAACCTTCTGATCTGGAAGTCTGGTAAAAGACTTGTAAAGTTGGAATTTTGAGTAAATTCGGATTGTAGATTATAGCAACAGTTTACATTGTGTACCGTCTAAGGATCTTGGATGTATAGCTACGCTAGTGCAAGGGTTATTTTTTTTAACTTCCTGTGACTCCTTCAACTTCAACGTCAACCTCAATGTCGTCAACCTCACATATATATTTAACAATATTATAATACACATATAAGTCTCACCAGGAGAGCTGCCCAGGCCACTTTACTGCATTTCACAACTCCAGACTATTTCTCAAACTCAATAAATCGATCTTTGTCTTTTGTCCCAGGAGTTCTACTATGACATTTTCTGGTCAAAATCTTATACATACGATCGTTACCCTTCCACTTTTGCTGCATGTCCCATCTTTTAAAGCTCCTTCACTTTGTGTGACATAAGGCTTCCACATCATTGTAAATGAGATCTTCGCTCTTCTGGCATGTTACGCTGCGTAGATTGGTAGTTAGTTACCAGCATTAATGAACTACCAATCTGTGCTGCATGACATCGCAAAAGGGTGAAGTTCTCTTTCACTTTATTATTGTACAACTGCTCAGTGAAGAGAATGAAGATCTAATGACTATTCATCTTTTAGAGTAGACCATTGCTCTTATGGCAACAGCACTGCAACCCTTGACTGCTACCATTTGCCTGCAGCATTTGCTGTAAGTTATGCATCTATGCATTTTAGAAAAATTTCTAAATCCACTGTTTTCAGCTTTACTTAACCCTTATCCTGCTAACGTGGAGAATAGGGTAAGCTCCAAAAAATGCTAGCAAATGGCAGATGGGATTTAACTCGGCATTTAAAGGGTTAATCTTACTTTTCTTGCCTTTTTAAGTGACTGTGCGATCTTGCACTTAGCAGTTGTAATATCAGCCATTTAACATAAACAGATAAATTTTTTTACTGCACTGTATAGAAGCCAATACTTTAGGCATAAACATACATGCAAATAAACAGAATGTGTAGGTTGTTGTTAGGCAAGTTTGTACAGGCACTTATACAGTTTCACATGTATGCTATTTTTAAGTAGTAAAAATTTGAAATGATAACATTTTTGAATGGTGCCCCAAATTTTTGCTTGCGGGAATGGAAGTGCAGTGAGATTGACGTGGCAGAACATTGACGGGCAATAACATGCTGTGGTCCGCCAGGTTCCAGTGTGTTGGAGTCCAGATTTCAAGTGGACCCCCTTGTTTATACAGACAGGCACACAGCTGACCACATGTAGCTATACTCAATTTCAGCCTGCATACAATTCAGCTTGTGCCAGATCTTCGAGAATGTACCTATGGCATAAGTCAGAGACTTACAGTAATGGTCTGTCCATGCTACTGATCTGTGAACACTCCCAACTAACTTATTTTGTGCAAAAAGATTTACATCTGCGCACACACTGTCAACAGACAGTATGTAATTATTTTGAGATGTTTTACTAATATAAGAGCCTGTAAGAGAACCTGGTCTACTCTAAAATGTGAATCCTGCGTACAGCCCATCTGTTCTGTACTCCCCCTCTTGGTTCCTTCCATTTTCTCTAATACTTTATTTTTAGATACATTGTATACTTGTTTGTTTTAAGAATTTCAGGAACAGTTGTTATCCCATACAACAGAAAGGTACATAAACAGTGTAGTTACATACATTGCAGTCCCTGTGAGCGTAGATTTCCTTTCTTCTACGTGTTTCTCCATTGTCTTATGTGGTATGTATACTTTCATTTAATAAATCAGTATTGTCATCATAATCAAATAACTGATTTTGTATTCAACTGTACACCCTTTTCAGCTATCATAATGAAAAGAAATGACGATAAAACATATCTTTGACTTAGATCATTGCAATTTGGAAATTTGTGAGAGTTACTTAACAGAATGACATCCATTTTCCTATCTTCTCCTATACATTACAGAATCATCATTATGCAGTTTAGTTATGCAGCCCATCCAGAAACTCCACACTTGCATGGAACCAAAAAGAAAATAATGTTCTGGGCTAATTTAATCAGTTCACCTTCACACAACTGACACATGATAATAACAAATCTGAAGTGAATTTCTACTTATACTCAATGAATTTTTTGGCCATTGCATGCTCTCCTCTTGAAAGTAGTTATTTTGTAACATGACACAAACCCAGTGGGATTCAATCCTGTTGAAAGCATCTCCCTATAGGAGTCATGTGTTTTGAATGGTGTCAACTTAAGCTGCTTAATATCATCAAGTCTTCTACCCTTCCATACAGATGCAGGTTTTCTAGTACAGAGTAAAGGGGGTTGGATAGAACTACCCACGCCATTTAGAGCTAGATATTCTCCACAGGCAAAGCATAATGGGCTAATACAGTGTCACAGGGAAGAAACCACTTTCAAGTGTGTCATTCCTCAAGATATTTTCTGTAGATGCAACATATTTATATTTGTCCCTATTGAATGAAATTTATATAAATTCATTAAAGATGAAAGCAGTGCCCAACACTTTATCTTCAGCAGATGTTAGTTCCTTCCTTTGAATCTGAGAACCACTCATATATTTCTGATTGATTATTCCCCAGAAGTAAGTTTTAATGTGCCATAGGGTTCCATAGCAATTTTACACTCACTTTTGAATCCATTTTCCCTAACATGCCACTTCATCCCATGTGTTATTTGATCTTCACTGTATCATTATTGCTCCCTAATAGCCCATGTTCCAAAAAATAAAAATGCATATCTCAGACGGTATGCATTTTTCCCACAGCCCAGTTGTCAAATGTGATATGAATTATCTAGTTTTGCTCCAAATTTCATAACATACTGGGCATAATGGTCTTGGCAAGTGGGCATTATAATGCTTGCTGTAAATGTAAATTAAAATGGCCAAACATTCTTCATTGCATAAATATGAACTTTTTGTTAAAGAGTAGTAAAAGGTAGAGGTAAAGTTGGCCCTGGCTATGCCATGAAAGCACAGAGTGGTAGGAGAGGTATGGCTCCAGTCATTCTTAACCTCAGCACTAGTTGCAGATGAGTGGTGGTTAACATCACACCCTCAGCACTTAGTCCCCAGGGAAAGAACCCTGGTATGCACTGAATAGGTGGCTGGGTGACTCCACAGTCCTTCGTGACATTTTGGAGAAGAGAACAAAATGTTGCACTTGTCAGGAATTGAACCCCGAATTGTCCAGTCCATAGCAGTCTATCCCAGGGTCGTGTTAGGAGCATGTCTATACTAATTACCTCCAAAGACTTCTATACATGAAAGGGCTTGCCAAATACTCTCCACTCATACCCAGGCAGTCTGTGTCTCTGCCATAGATTCTACAAGAGATGGTTTCAGACATCTGTAGCAGTCCTGTGACACCCTCAACAGCATTTTCTGTCAGTGCCATTTAAAGTTGGTCAGTAGAAGACATGGTCTAATGTAGATTTTCAGTTTTTTTTTTCTCCCCTGCATCAGTTATAACTTTATCAGAACTTTGTACTGGAGTGACGTAACTGCCAGGCGCCCACTGCACTGAAAATGTCAGGCTTACCTTGGCACCGACAGTTCCTACGTGGAAGTTATGTAGAATTATTCTGATTGTAACTCAAGTCTGCAGTCTCCCTTAAGAATAAAAATGCCATTAAAATTGAAGCAATGTAGGCTTGCACTGTGGAAACAAAACATGTATACAGTTGTCTGGCAGTGAAGTGTCTTTCAATAATGACAAACATATTGGAGGATTGCATTCAGATAACATGTGGTGACAACACACAGTGTGGATGTTGTGTACACTACATCAGCTGAGTCATCATACACTAACCGTGGACACTGCGTCAGTAGTACCGCTAATATTTTACAACTCTCCAACATGTGGACTATCAGCTATTTTCAAGTGTTCCATGTAAATGTACATTACTGATGGCACCCAAAACTGTACAGTCTTTATACAGTACAAACAATACCAATTATAGTTAAAATGTATAAAAGTTAAAGCTGTATGTTAATACAAAAAAGCTTAGGTACAGTTCAATTCTAACCTTATAAAATTCATTTAAATTTCTAATTGTGGGTTAATTTATTTACAAATCATCATGTTTTATGAACATATGAGAATAATTAATAGTTAATTCCAGTTTTGGATTATTGTTTTTTACTCAGTTACTCATTGAGTATCAAATACAAATTGCATTCAGACATCTGTTTTTAGTAGACTTTGTTACTACTGATCCACAGGAGGTTTTCTGATGATGAGAACAGAGATGGTCCATGAAACGTGGGTTCACTTCCTGTTCAAGCGCTTGATACGACTGATACTCCAAGGACATTGTGATGAATTTAGTGCCATGGAAGCTTCAGATTATATACCAAGCCTAACTTTTTTCACTCCATTTCCTTTCACAGTCTACTCTTAGTATTTACGGGCAGTACTTTTAAAGTCCTACTGCACAGGCTTCCTGACCTACAGATCTTGTTAATACCCTAGTTACAGAACTTAAATTTACCATTAACCCGAAAAATGTCATTGGGTTCCACGGATTACTGTGTGGTAGATTGGTGCACTGCACTGATAGTGCACATGATCAAATCAAGTAATTTTTTATTCCCAGCTGGTTGCCGTACCTCGTAACTCAACATCCATGTCATTAATAAGGTATGTATATTTGAATACATTAAAATATTTAGGTGTAACATTGCTTCTGAAAAATGTTTTTTGAATTCGATGTATAACAAAAGAAATATTACGGGCACACTACTCACCAAATCAGACAACAAGGAACTGCAATCATCAGTCAGAATGTCCTAATACAATTGTATAGTTAGTCACAAAAACCAGTAAACATGTACGCATTAGACTTTACTATATGCAACACACACATGTAGCAACAGTGGCAACAAAGAAACATATGCCTTTTGTTTATCCAATTAATGAGTTTCAACCTAATAATGAGTGGTGGAAGTAAAAATCATGAAGTGCCTCATTATGCAATTTTCTCCAGCATCTTATTGCTTTCTCTTATTCTTAGATATCTTTAAAGCAGACACGAGTTTTTGATGAAAAGAAAGACATGTTGGAATGCTTTATTATTAGAAGTTTTAAATTTGCATTCTTGACATCCACTGAATTCCTGGAAATAATTTGTGTTTTGTTATGTGTAATACAAAGTGTGAGGCCTATTTCTGATGAGAACTGTGGTACAAACATGATTTTCAGTCACTGGGTGAGCGGAGGACGAATACCTGAATGTACTTTGGACTGCTGATTCAAAAATAATCTGCCATTGAAAAGGCTGAAAAGTTGATTACAGATGCTTGTGTTCTGGATACCTTCAAAATACAACAGAACACTAAAGAAGCTGCTGTTTGACAGACAGAACATAACCTTGAAATGAGAATCGCAGTAATGTGACACATAATGTGGCAAACTGCATGCCAGGTTTCAACTTCATTGATTGTTTTATCATTATAACCTATAATCACACACACGTTTTATCATTCGTAGCAAGTGTCATAAAGCATGTTTTGTAACCAGACAGTGTAAGCTTATTTTTAGTTCTCCACATTGTTGTATTGTCACAAGAAATTTATACAGTAATAATTTCTATCACATAAACCCAAATTAATTTTCAGGTTTCAAAAAATCTACAATATGCATGGGTAACTTAAATTTCCTTACAAATCACAAATAAAGTGGAACAGTTCCGTTATGGTTTTTGGTTTTTCCAAAATTATTTTGTTACAATGGCCTTTATGATTCTTATTTTGTTTGAGACTGCTGTGTTTCTTGAGAGAAGAGAACTGTGCTCTTCTGGGCTAATACAGTGCCATCTTCAGGAGTCTGACCCCTGCAGATGGGACTGATACGTTGTTATGAAACATTGGTAAGGAATTACCACAACTCGCTGCGTAATTGCCCAGAAGAGCACAGTTCTATCTACTTCACAGCGGAAACGTGAAATCATATATTGAATTCCTTCCCTACCAGACAAAATCTCAGCTGTTACATAAAGAACACTGTACTGCACCTACTATGTTGGATATGCACCATATTTTTAAGTATACCCATTGCAAGGAAAATGTACCATACCATATTATTTACAAATGATTGTAACTGATGTTGTCAGGATTGCAACAGAATCATGACAGCATCCAGCTTACTCACAGGTACATGCTACGCCGGGAATAAGGATGTGTAGGCTTATTGTTGATTGGCAGCAATTCCATAATTTAAATCTCACAAACTGAAGCTACAGATACACTGAACTAGCCAAGGTATGAAGTTGCTTACAAGCTGTTGTAGTCCTGCCCAAATTACCTGCATATCTGATTCAAAGATGTAGAATTACTTATAACATTACAGCACTCACACACACACACACACACACACACACACACACACACCACATATCACAACATTGTAGGTTACAATCAATACAGTAATCCAATTTTATGGTAACTTGTAATGTACCTGTTTGCACTTCCAACAAAAAGCCCAACCAATCAAAACTGCCAGTTGTCCGGCCTTGGGAGTAGTTATGCCCTTCTTACACAACATTTGGCTGATATGCTAATGAGAAATCCATCCTTATTGCAACCCCAAGCAGATGAGGTAAAATACTTAGGTATACATCTAGACCGAAGACTCACTTGGCGTAAACACATAACCACTAAACAAAAGCAATTGGACCTCTAACTACAGAACCTATACTGGATAATCGGCCGCAAATCTCAGTTATCACTCGAAAACAAACTCCTAGTCTACAAAGGAATTCTAAAGCCAGTCTGGACCTATGGAATCCAACTGTGGGGAACTGCATCGAACTCAGATCTAGAGATACTAGAGCGATTCCAGTCAAAAGTGCTACGCATAATAACAGATGCTCCATGGTATATGCCTAATACTATAATCAAATGTGATCTACAAATACCAACGGTCAAACAAGAAGCACAAAAATACAGTGCAAACTACCAAAAACGACTCGACGCTTACCCCAACAACCTAGCAAATGCATTATTTAAAGAGCAACTTGGAACTCGCAGACTTAACAGACTGCATCCCGCTGACCTCGTCACTAATGGTTAACTAAGTACTCAGCAACATTCCCCAGAGACAACAATCCTTGCGATTGAAAATAGAAGGGAGAACTTCACTGGAAGTATCTCCTACATGTCCCTAACGCTATCGACACAAAGGTTACTAAATGTCTCCGGACAGATCGTAACAAATAGGGGATTAAATAAAAAAAAATCCTTCTTGCCATTCCGCACAAGTTTGAAAGCAGTTTTATTGTAACCACAGAACTCCACCCATCACCAGCTGCCTTATGCCAGACACAGCACAGAAGTATAACGTAAGACATCATACTCAATTGGTGACATGATTAAATGTGATTATGTCCATCATGGTTGATCACTTTAACACCTTGTGTGTAGATAATCATCTGAAGGTATGTTAGTGTCACAAGTGTAGTTACTGAATCCTATCTCTGTGGAGTTTTTACATCCAATGTCTTAAATTAATTTTATTAATATAACACTGTGTTCCCGGAGGATGATATTGCCCCACCTTCAGGCCTTTGCTGAGATGTAATGTTACATAATTGCTTACTTAAGGGTAGACATCCTGTTATGAAGTATTGCCCTTTTTTACGTAGTGCAAATAGAGTAACACTACTGGTGGTCGCACAATTTTAGGCATGGATCTGCGGCCACTGGCTTGCTGGAACTGAGGATTCAAATCCTGCTGGGAACATGGATGTCTCTCTTGAGACTGTTGTGTGTTGTCAGGTAGAGGTCCCTCTGGCGAGCCAATCACTCATTCACAGGAGTCCTACTGGGTGTAGTGTGTCGAACTGAGTTGGATCTAGAAACCTCAACAATGAGGAGGCCAGGGCCTACTAGGGCTCCTCAGCCATAAAAAAAAATCATACTATTGCTTACGAGCACTACATTTGCGTTAGGATCGAAGGTACTCCTAACAGATGTAGAAGATATTACATTGTACATTTTGCGTGCAATATATGTGTGTGTGTGTGTGTGTGTGTGTGTGTGTGTGTGTGTATATGTGTGTGTGTGTAAAGATGTATTTATTTCCAACTTACTGCACATCAGTTGGTTAATAAATACGAGGTTCGATAATTTAATTCCCGGAATAGTCTCA
>Ga0268261_10001552_pt1 | contig 15916 bp, 8 predicted proteins | sample TergutNc150P1_FD_190353 | JGI IMG/M metagenome (GOLD analysis project Ga0268261, IMG submission 190353) | Nasutitermes corniger P1 segment gut microbial community from laboratory colony in Florida, USA - Nc150 P1 (SPAdes) (version 2) | ecosystem: Host-associated > Arthropoda: Insects > Digestive... | reverse complement strand
GGCTGGTACGGCCACGTTTAAACTCAGCAGCCCATTTCTTAATTGTTGAAAACAAAGGAGAAGAGTCCCCATAAACATTTATGAACTTTGAATGAATTTCATTTGGCGTTAAACCTTCTTTTACAAATTTTATAACCGCACTATTATCAATTTTATCCATTTTAAGGGATACAGACAACACTCCTGCTTCAGACAGCTGTACAAAACAAACTACTTGATAGAATGACTGCAATTTCACATGGATGCTTATGACAGATATACCAACTTAGGGGGAAAAAATTTGCCGATAGTGTTGCCATTTATGGTCGAGGTCGAGAACTTTTCAGACCACCCACGTATATACAGCACAAACCAGTGGTACTAGAACTTGTTCAGAGTAAGGTGCCACTGAAGGTGCACCGATACATAGATTTAGTTCCTAACTCTTGGGACATCCATGATGCCACATTACAAATAACATACAACAGAGTGGAAATGAGTACAAAATATTTGTGACAGAATCTTTTGACAGACCAACACCTAAACATAAAACTACAATGGCAACACTGTGTATAATTTATACAGTACCTCACAAATGGCTTTGACCTCGTTTAAGTTCTCAAAAGACATCCGGAAACCATACGTGTTGTTGGGAGTGCTTTCTTCTATCTGGCAACTGGAGTTTGCCTGTTTTACCGTCCTCCAAACGGTTGGTATGGCTGGGATCACAGTTTGCAGGTGCAGGTTATCAACACACTGACCCACACCTGGTACCTGGCAAACAAAAAGTGTAATTTGGTTTGTGAGGTACAATGATGAACTGTACAGACTGTACAAAGCCAACGAACTGGTGACATACATGCATATTAAAGAATTCAAGTGAAATGGGAATATAGTATGGAGGCTTGACAATGGTATCCCAAAATGAACTCTGGAAGAAAGTCTCAGAGGATGCAAACCAACTGGAAAGCCAAGGAATAGATGCAAAAAAAATTAAGTGGGGAAGGATGCTGCCCCACCATATTGCTAAATACAAAAACTGGAACACAGTGCCAAGACAACTGGAGTGATTGTAGGAAGAAAACAGCAGAGGCCATGGCCAGCAACAGGCCAAAGACCCATGTAGTGGGTATATTACCCCTTTTTTTTTTTAATAGTTGTCTGCTTACAGAATTAACCAATTCCTTGGTTGTTGGAGCAAAATCCATCTTGAGTAGCAGACATTCCCCTCAGCTGGATAAGAAATCACCCACCTGTTACAGACCCCACAATTACCAATCAAAGCAGCCTGATGAGGAAATCAATCCAGGCTAACACCACATCATCATCTCTCTTTAAGATCCACTTTAGTATTATCCTCCTATTTACAACATTGTTCCTCACTAACATGCTGTATACATTTAGCATCAGTCCTGTGCATGCTACATGCCCTGGCCATCTCATCATCCTCACTTTTCTCACCTTCACATCTGCTAAAGCGTACAAAAGCTCCTCCTTATGCAGTATTCTTCAACCTCCTGTAACTTCTTCACTCTTGGCCCCACCCATTCTACTCAGCACCTGTTCTCAGACTTACTCCACGCTTTCCTCTAACTGTGACAGACCAGATTTCAGGGCCACACAAAACAGGCACATTATAATTTTGTATATGCTTATGTTGTCGATTCCAGTGACCATGCAGTCTAAGGCATGGGTCTGATGCCACTCAATTGCAGGGATTTCACGTTCAAATCCTGCCTGGGGCATGGATGTCCATCTCTTGTGAGTGCTGTGTGTTATCAGGTAAAGGTCTCTGCGTTAGGCTCATCACTCATCCAGAGGAGTCCTACCAAGAAGTGTGGTGTGTCCAAGTGTGTTCGTGAAGCTTTGATAATGAGGAGGCCCTAGCCCACTAGGGGCTGTTGTGCCATGGAAAAAATAATGCTTATATTGTTTGACAGCAGATGCAAAGATACAAAATTTTAAACTGAATGGTAACACACATTCCTCAAACTTAATTTGCTTTTAATTTGTTTGTGAAGGTAAACTTAATTGTTATCATCACTGGCACATATATGTCCTTTGCCACACACCCAGAGAATTAATCATACATTCTGATAATAGACATGTACACACATTAAGTTTTCTGTTGATTTAGAAGTACATCAACTAGCAACAGGGCTCTATTTCACTTTATGGTATTTAACTGCCACCCATCACTAGCACAGACCAGAAGCTTGTGGGTCCCATTCAACTCCACACCTTCCTAGTTGTTCTTGGACACTGGCATATTCTAAAGCATAGTTGAAAATTAATGGCAATACAATATCTTGTTTCAGACCACTCAGTGTAGGAAACGCATTGAACAAATGCCTCTCTTCATGAACCTTACCACACACATATTTTAATTAGCTTCGCAAGTTTCACGGTATATGACCAATTAAATGAAAAAGTTGTATAATCATTACTACCTTAAATAAATAACATGCTGTCTTGAAGTCTATGAACAACTGGCACAGCACCATTTTTCTCCCCTATCTGACAATGCAGAACATGCAAACAGCATTAAAAGGCTGTGTAATTCACTCTGTACATACACATAATCCTTCAATAAAAAACCAACAGAGCACACACAATCAATTCGTAGTAATCCAGAATTTGTGTGCACTGTGTTGGTTTGTATTGAAGGATTAGATGAACAGTAGTTTATCTATTAAATTAATAATGCCCAGTAACTTCATCCACATCTGGCACTGAAGATGTGTAAGCAGCTTAGAGTGGCATTACTCAATAATCACTAGTCAAATTTATGACTCTCTTTATTAGAAGAACAGAAGACCCCTCCCACTACATACATTATTCTGAATGGAAATAATAAGTCTGTGCGTATGAGAACAGTGTCTTACCTCAAGCTTGGAACATATGTGATAGATATGATCAGCACATCACAATCTATATTTCTTCAACCTTTCCATAAAGACAAGCGGAAAGGATATACAAATTTAAAGTGGGTAAATTTGGCTGCATCCGTGCTGGCTTCAATATGAGGTAGTAGCGGTGAATGTGCTGTGGCAGTGATGAACATGGATGTGGTGCTGTGGAAGCGGGGCCCCTTAGGTGTGATTCGGCATGCCTTGAATGGTACGGTGTAGCTCTCAACATTGCCATGGTGTGGGGTTCCCTCTGAAGTACTGAGATGCATGCTGGTGTAGGTGGTATAATCTCCCGTATGTGGTAGTAGTATCCTAGGTCGGTGTGTTGCTGGTGTTTGTCACGTTGAGCGTGTATATGGGAGTCGGTCTTCATTTATCCCTGTGGGTGTTAGTTTTCAGTACTATCACTGTACAACACTCGCTGTGTGGAATTTATATGTGGCACCTGTTGCATGCGTATGCGTTTGGTACACAGAGTAGTTAGGTACCTGTGTGGAAGCTTTTGGTAACACACTGCACTGTAGGGTAGAAATAAACTCGGACAAACTAATGTGTATTCAGTGTTTCAAGTTTGTGCTTGTGAGGTCATGTGTGGGTGCGACTGCTTCTTTGAACTGGTCTTGTTACTAGCTTTTGTCCTACTAACACCACATCACACACCCCGGAGTTCACAGTCCGCTACCCACCGCAGACTACGTCCCAGGGCATTATTACTCATTAGCTCTTCCTAACTTTACTTACTTATTTAGTTCTTCCTAGTTTAACTTGGTTATAATGTGTATGATGCAATGAACAAGATCTCGTCATCAGACAGAAGTTTCATTGTATATTGTACAGCCCCCAACCCCTTTTCATTGGATGTACAACCTGATGATGGCCTGTTAGAGTCCGAAACATGTAGTTGTTAGCTGTTACCACCATCTGCTATATGTATATATAATAACATAGTTGTGTTTTGACTTCAAGTGTCTGCTGTATAATTTTGTGATTTGACTAACACAACGGGGATGTCACACCTCAAAGTTAAATTTCCAGTCCTTCAAATTACTCACAGTCCTGCTTAATAACCACCTCCTAATGCTTTGAATATGTCAGGAGCCCCTCACTCTTGTTACATCATGTACTTCACAATACATAAACACTTCCTTCATGCTTACAAAACATTTTCCATATGCTGCTTCCTTCAAATGTAGAAACAGACCAAAGCCTTACTCTTGTCAGGACTGTATGAAAGCTTTTCTTCTACACTTTCCTTAAGAGCAACTGCAGTGTGTTGCCTTGCACTGACATGCAGAAGCTGGCCACATGCTTATCAGGCCTTCTGGTATGAAATTTGAGACAAAAGCAAAGTGTGTTGAAATGCCTGCTTCATGAGCAACTTCCTTGCATAATATTACATGGTGACCTTCCAAAAGTCTGCTGACTATGCTCACTGTAGCCACATATGTCACTCACTGCTGTTGATGCTTTGCTGCTTCTTTCATGTCCTATGAAGCTTACATTACCACCACAAAAGCAACATGCCTAATGGGACACTGTGCTGCAATCTGTTTGTGATTCCACAAATTTCTTGCAATTCAGTGTGTACTTCAAGGTTTTCACCATGTGAATTTTAAATTTTCATCTACAAGTACTGAGCCATATGAGACATTCAATGCAATATATATCTTATTTTGCTACCTCATTATGTGGCTATAACAGAACACACAAACATAACAGCACTCCAGCTTATAAGTGTGCCTCTTACCTTACACAAAAACAGAAACAACTCACAATTCTGCTGCCCAAGCACTATGCAGTACTTCAGTAACAATGTTAATATAAAGAATATGTACTGAAGCTTGTATCATTGCTAAGCGCATGGCTGTTCAAGGCATTACCAGTAATACACTCAAGTCTCTGCAGTTTACCTTAAAACTTCCAGTATCACATAAGATATGTTCTGCACTTCACACTTCCGAGTGTAATTTCTGACGCATATTGACACACACTTTGAAAATTCCCACTATCGGTCACTCATTTACATGGCTCTTATTTTAGTTTCTGTGAATACTTGCAGACTGCTGTCTAAACTGTTATATATATATATATATATATAGGGTGAGGGGGACAGTGATACAGAGAGAAAGGAAAAAAGGGAAAGAAACAAAGAAAAAGGAAACAGTAAAAGAGAGAAAAAAAAATCTAAAATTTTGCTGACAAATGAACAGGAATTATGAATAAGATTCTTAGCTTTTGGGATGTGACACTGCATAACCTTGTGGGTGGGAGACACTAATTTTCTGAAGGAAAATGTTTCTGCCATCTTCAGTGAAGAGGTAGGTAGGTAAGTGTGACAGAGAGAGAGAGAGAGAGAGAGAGAGAGAGAGAGAGAGAGAGAGATAGCAAAACTGTATAGCCATCAGATGGTGTCTGAATAACCACATGACATGTCATCCTGCCTATCTAAGTTGCCCACACTCTCACCACAACCATGCTGACCCCAAAGGTGTGGCCAGCATGTGTCTCAGAAATGCTGGAAGTTGGCAGTGTAATTTCTGGCAGTGACAATACATGGTGTCAATGCAGAAGGCCACAACATCAATATTCAATGTCACAAAAACCTGAAATCCTTTACAGTGTAAACTCAATTTTATAACAGTATATCAGAAATTACCTCTTACATAAAGAACTGAATTTGTATTATTTTCACGCACCTCTGAGCTGGTCTGGGGGTCAACTGTATCTGCGAGATGAGCCGGCTCTGCCACATTAAGGTCTTCACTATCTCGCTGCTTGTACGGTACATTTGGGTCACAAACAAAGGCAAGTGCTGAGCTACAGCTGGTTGTGGGGCTATCACTAGCTGCAACATTGGCTGTTTCTGTCTCTTCTTGTTCTTCACTTATAAATGGCAATGTGGAAGATATATTTTCTTGATTTGGAGAGTTCCATTTCAGTCCCTTTCTTGAATGCTTCAGTAGCATCTTTGCTATTTTGTGTCTGGTATTATGAATAGGGGTGCAAGAAGGGCTGGGAAGGTAATTCAAGGGTGATGCAATTTGTGGAGTGCTGTGTATGGCAGCCACACTCCCTTTCACACTTCCTTCAAAGCTAATGCCTTTAGGAGTCAAAGGAGAGAGTGACAAGTCATCATCTGAGCCTGGTTCTTGGCCTGGACTTAATGGAATTACTATATTCCTACTACAAACTTTACCCTTTACATCATTTTCTTGCAGATTCTCTGAGCTTAACTTCTGTGTTGTTTCATACCACAGTTTTACTTCCCTTACACTAGGTGGAAGCTTACATGGTGTAATAACAACTTCTCTGTGACTAGCCAAAGCAGGCTTAATGCTACCCAGACTGAGATCACTATACTGCTCTGAACTTCTTTGAGATGTACAGTTCAATTCCTGCAACCATTTTCTTCTCCAAGTTTCAATGTCCTCAGTGTTTAATAAACTTCCAACAAAAGGCTGCAAATCAAGTACTGAAGTGCTGTATATTTTCAAAACCTTATTTCCAACTTCTTTTTTGTTTCCTGTATCACAGACATTACTAACAAAGGGATTTTGGTGTCGATATTCTGGAATGCAGAATTCCAATAAACTTGATAAAATCTCATCTTTTGAAGGAGGACTGAACCTTGGGGCATACACTTTACAGTTCTTATTAGCTGTTGTTACAGTTCTGAGGCAACTTCCCCTCTTGCATGACTGTTCATTGGTTGGGGTACCATTTACAAGTTTAACACATGTTTTGGGTACAATTTCTGAACTTTCCTGCTCTATATGTGTGAGCCATGCATATTCCAAATCCACTGTATGTTTGCTGGAATTGTCATCAGGCAAAGAAGGTTTCATCAAAGAGTCCTTGAACTGAATAGGCACAGCTGGACTAAGGAACATGGTTTCATCATAAAAACTTAAAATTCCATCATCATCCTCCCCGTTATCACTCAACTTGTAACCACTTTCTGCAGTAGGCTGCTGTACATTCTGAGCACTTCTGTTACAGACAGTACTGGCATTATCAACTAAACTACACTTCTTTGGACTTCGTGTTCTCTCACACAAATTGCTGTGAGATGTCTGTGCACCATCTGTGCTCTCACTATTAATTTTAGGCAGCTGTGGTTTGGTTAGATCCTCATGAAACAAGTTTCCTTCCACAACATCAGTTCTTAGTGATAAAACCTTGCAACTGGCAGTTTCCTTGGTGTAGAACATGTTAATACTTTGTCTCTCTTTTACAGTATTTTTCCTTTCTGGAGAGTCAAGTCTAAATAAAGTGATTTCTGCTTTACTGGCAGCCATTTTAACTGAACCCTGGGATATACTACCAATGTCACTCACTTTAGCTCCTACTTTTGGTTTATTTCCAGAGTTGTTTTCTAAAAATGAGGTTTTGGACTGCTTGCTTACTATTTTTGAAACTGAATCTCTAACATCTGATTCTACCCCTTTACCCAGTCTCTGCCCCACACTACAAACTTCTGTACCATCTGCTGTAGGTAAAACATTCACATTTTTAACACAAGTACCATGACTAGTCTGTGGACACACACACGGTTCATTTACACCATCCATCTCAGTCTCAGTTCTTACTGGAAAATTACACACACCGAGAACTGAAGTGGTTTCAAATTTCAAGTTCTCACTGGATTCACAACTGCTGATATTAAAATTATGTAATACGTCTATGGGAAAGTGTTCTTCATTGTGCACATTTTCTCCTTTAGCTACATGGGAAGATCTGAAATAATAAAGCACACCTCAATCAATTTCAATTAACATATATACATGAGCGGATGCACACATTTTTAAAGTGTGCCTTGAGGCAGTATGGTGCAACTGTGTTGCAACTATCTACACCCTCCAGGTTTTTTGAATACAAACTCCAGCAAAGTTGAGGACATAATTGTACCATTTATGTTTTACAATTACAAATGTGTGTAGATCACTTCATTTAAAAGGTTTACAATACAAATGCCACAGTTACGACATATCAAAGATTTATATACATATGATACCTAAACTGACAAGTTTTTTGTAATGATCGATAACATCTGCAAAGAAAGTAGTTCACATTACAGCTTTCTTTAGCCAGGAACATTCTGCATAGGAATAAATGTGGCAGGAAGGCTAACTTTATTCCACAAGCAAAATGCAGTTCAAGTGTTAAGTCCTCACACTTACATAATAGAGGAACATATCCAAACATGCAGCAAATTTCACATCTTAAACCTGCAAACTCAGCTCAGTAGTTGGACTTTTGTCTTTTGTTTAATTTATATCTATATTTGCATGACTATATTTCACTCAATTATCAGACACAATTAACTTGCACTGGAGTAAATAATATCAAAAAATATTATTTATGGTCTGATGCCAACATTCATGAACAGTGAAAAATTTACAACTGTCATTATTCTAGTTAACATGTATGCTGGTGCTGGTAACTAGCTTATCCATGACACATATGCCAACATTCTGCAGAACAAACTGTCATGCCTTTAGCAAGATGTTCTTCTGTTTTTGTGATTATGTAAGAACCCACAAATTTTCAACACATAATACAGTACATTAACCATCGCCACTGACTGATAGATAGGCCACATGAACCCCCAGGCCTCAATCCACTATGTTATCATCTGTGTAGCCACATGAAAACCATGCCATATAAACACAGAGTAAATCTGTTCCTGTGTACATACTAAAGGCGTATGGAAAAAAGAGTGATTTAGCCAGCAAACTGGGTGAGTATTTACCTTCAGGCCCCAGTCACTTTATCTCCAGTACCCACTGAATAAAAGGCATGGTGTGGCCTTAGACCCAGTCTGGAAAATTTGGAAATAGGATATATCCCTTGCCCCTGGTGGAAATAGAAACACATTGCTTTGGACATCCAGCCTGTAGCCTAATCATACCAATTATGCTACCCTGGTTTTCAAATGAATAAGAGTCAGGTAGAACAAAAGATAAATTGATGACTGATTCTGCACAAATAACAATGCAGTTCTTGGTAGGGTTACACATTCAGTAAGAAAGAAAGTAGAAATAAGTATCCAAACTGAACTACACAATGTAAGAACTCGTTTAGTAATAAAGTTCCGTTATGTGCTAACCATTCCACATCAAATATCCACATTACCACAACCAAAGGCAAATACTAAAAATGCAACAATTGTGACTGGACTACTGGAACAAACATCTGTAATAATAACAAAGAATCCATCAAACACCATGTGTATGTTTAAAAAAATGGTGTAGTCACATAAGATATTCAAAGCAACAACAGGCTCAAAGTATGAAGAGAGTTATAGCTGTTAACATTATAAATTATAACCAGAGTCTCTTCACAAATTCCCTTCTACCAAAATACAATTTCAAAAAATTTCCAAGAAAACTGGATGTCTCTCTGTACAAGAAAGTGCACTTGCCTCTTAGTTGGTACACACTGAAAGTTTCTCATCATAATTCAGAAATAGTAACAGTACTACATATCAGTCTACGTAATAATAACACACCTCCTCTACCAACTTCATAAAAATTAACAAGTGGCTTTGAAAGATGACAACACATACCTATGTTTCACTGTACAGGTGTCCTGTTGGTCACCTCTTGCTCCTGCATCATGGCAGACACTGGATGGAGTAACGGTAAGTTCTGCAGCCGTATCAAGAGACTGACAATGACTGAGAAGAATTGAAGATTTTCTCTTTCTTTTTTGAAGTAAGTCACATATGCCCTTAGGATGGTCATGTGCTTGGTCACTGGTGAACTTCTGTTTGAGAGCCACATGCTTTGGTCTTGTTTCAATACCCTCCTCACCGCTCAGTCTGCTGCTTTGTTCCTTCTCGCTACTTGTGTTGCTATTGCTATAAACTGAGATGCATTTTACTGATTTTGATCTGTCTGATTTATGTGGATATCTTTCATGCAATCTGTCTTCTGTACTTACATTCCCTTTCTTTGGTGACTTCTGTATTTTTATAGCCAGAGGTGGATACAAAGATTTTCTGGGAGATTGAACTGTACTACAAGTTTCACAAGATGAAGATGTGTTCTTCAAGTTCTTTGCTGGTCCAACATGTGGTTCCTTTGGTGGTGTTCCTATCGAGGAAAAACTTTCAGAACAACCTGCATTCTCATGGTTTTGGTGTGGCAAATAATTTTCGTCTTTCTTTATGATCTCTTCTGGCCATCTTGCCTTTTTTTTGACTGGAGATTTTTCTAACTGCCTGAAATGGTCAGTACTTCTAGAATCTGAACAATCATCTGATGAACTAATCTCAAACACCCCATCCAAACACGGAATCTTGTCATTATAGAGGCATTTCAGCTTCCCTCTACCATTCCAATGCTCATCTGAGCTGATGTTCACAACGCTCTTGCCTGTACCTATCATTTCTTGTGATAAGAATTCAGTACTCTTCTGTTGTTTGGCACTTGAAGTCACACTGGATATTGATATAGAATATTTTTCTACAATGGATTGGTCCAGCCTTTCAAGGGTAACAGAAACTGGTTTCATCTTGGTGAGTAAACTCAATTTATATGGCTGTAAGCCATTTAATAATTTCCTACTTCTACGTTTTTTGTCATCACTAGTTTCCCTTCTTAAGTGTTTTCGATGTCCAATTTGCACACAATCAGCATAACTGTCTCCTTGCACATGACATACAGTACTCCCACTTTTTTCTAAAGAAGGTTCAGTTTTCTGATATGTATTAGTACCTGCAGTACTCCAACTTTGAGATGTAATATGGTTCATTTGCTTTTCATTTTTAGATTGTGTCAACACACAACTAGAAACTGAACAAATATCACTTTTCTCACAATCTACAAAACCTTCAATATTACCACATGTCACATTACTGTGACATAGTTTTGATGTAACATTGACACATAAAATGTTCTTTTCTGAATGTTTAATATCACCACCTGTTTTCATTTCAGAATCTCCAAACACTACTGCATTATCTAATGCTGGAACTGAAGCAGAAACTTCTTTAACATTCAAACGAGTAACCATCCCACTGTCATGTGTTCTAAGTCCTGAACGGAATCTGGTGACCATTCCACTACCCTGCTTTCTGCATCCTGACTGGAATAAATGACTGTTTTTTTGTCGAGTATTTGTTTTACATGGGTCTGATTTCATACTTCCATTACTAGTGGTATGTAATGTTTTATGTCCTTCATTATCAATTACATGCCTACAGTGGGAATGAAAAATTCCGTTTATATTTCGACGTGTTTCGCCAGATATGCATTTCAGTAGATCATTTTTCAACCCATGTGAATCCGCCGAAAAGCTATTCTTTTTTATTTGCAATTTACATGGACTGATTCTACTTTCTTGAGAAGTGTCTTCCAGCCTCACAAGTTTCACATAGCACTGTCTTATGCAAGCATCAGCTGCATTACAAAGAGCATTTTTTTTTAAAGCCTTCCTCTGATATTTCGTATGATGGGAGTTTTCATATACCTTGTTGTGTATTTCCTCTTTATCACAGTTATCCACACCTGAAATGAACTGGACGTCAGTGGGTAATCTAAATTCAGAATGAGGTTTAATAGTGCTTTTAATGCATGAACCCGAATGGATCTCACATCCATATTCTAAACCCTGTACACCAAAACATGTATTTTTAGGCTGGCCATGCTTCTTAGGGTTTTCCTTGCTGTCAACTGGTTGCACAGTCTCTGGAATGCAAGACGCCTTTGACAGCTGATCAACATGGATCTCTTGAACTGTTTTATTTGTACTGTTTGCACCTTTGGATAAATGTTCACCAACATCTGGAAATTGATGCCTTCTTAAGCAAGCAGTAAGTGGATGTTTTACTGAACTCCTTACATAACTACCAGTCTCGCCTGCTTGAAAATGTGATCTGTCTGATAATCCTTTTTGTGCAACAACAATATCATATCTAGTTAATTTCTTCTGTCTTTGAGCACTTGATGTCCTCAATCTGTAACTGCCATGCCTTACTACAGGCCCTGTATTTCCACTTCTATCACATCTTCTGACAGAATCATTGTACAATTTACATCCAGCCACATTTTCTACATTCTGTACAGATGTACACACTGCTGATACCACTTCACCTCGCACATGACCTCTGTGTCTCAGACGCCTATTACAATCATTATTCTTCACCTTATTACCAATGTCTTTGTCTACGTACTCTGTAGGCATGGCTGCATATTCTTGCGCTTTGACTGTGCTAATGACTGGTGATGATTCTTTCTGCAGTTCAGCATGTGATTTTTGTATAGACCCATCAGCCCAATTATTTCCGTTAGATGTCTTCTGCTTGTCCAAACACTGTACATTCCTCAAAGAAGTCACGCACATTTCTGTACTCTTAACTATCCTTGATTCTCTACACCTAAGACAAAAGAAAAGAATAACAATGATGCTTCAATTTTTATTTCAAAGATGATATCCACTGTTAATAAAATTATGAGAGGACAATGCTGTACCAAAAGTAAATGGCGGGAAATATGTGTAAGAAGCACAAAGGAAAAACTCCATGCAAGTTTCGCCTTCACACAATGTGAGCATGCAGCTTCACACTTCAGCTGCCTTTACTCAATATGAAATGCTTTTCACAGGAAGACCTCACGCTGTAAGAAATACTTGCAGTAACATACACTTCCTACATATTTCCACTTACATAAAACGTCTGAAAGCCATAACTCCAAACAGTGTGCAATACACATTTTGTGATACAAATCACTATCTACATTTTTCCAAACATTTAATAATTTTATAGCAAAAAATTTCAACATATGCAGCTAAAAATTTGTTATCTAAATACAAAGATACTTACATAAAACTATTTGTTACTGGTCTGTTTCTCTCCTTTGTTGTCTGAGACGCAGTCTTCCTTCTATATGACAGAGATAACCGAGTGCGTTTTTCTCTTTGCAGTCTTCTTGTCAGCTTCTCTGAGCGTATTCCATTTGACTGTGCCATGTATTTACCATTATGCACTGTTACTGCAGGCAACAATGCTGGTAATGTACTTTGTTTGGTCAATGTTTTATTGTTCTGACAAACAAGCTTCCCATTTACACCTTGGGTTTGCGTTGTCACAGCAGACCTCTCCATTATGTCTCCCACAGGAAGTTCTATTCCTTCTTTACATTTCTTGCCAACAGCATTCTTATTAGCATTTGCACTATGCCTATTCTTTGCTGTGCCCAATGCTTTCTGTACATAGCTATCTAGTATCTCTCTGGAATTCTGCACTTCATTCAGAGATGACACATCATCTTTCACCGAACTGCCTGTCAGTTCTATTATCTCATCCATGTTTCCCTTCCAAAGAATTGATTCAATTCGTTTCACTTCAACTGGAAAAATGTCTAAAGGATGCTCACTTACAGTGGGGAATGATGTCTCTTTTATCTCAGTATCAGCATCTACACTTAGTTTGGGTTGAACAAGACACTTTGCCAAATGTTCAGTGACCTCTGTTTTAACTGAAGACTCAATTCCTGTACTGCATTCCATGTGTGATTTTTCAGTTTTATTGTTAGATATGTATTCCACCTTGGAATTCCATGTCATTATCCTCCTTGGTTGAATCAATCCACTACATCTGCCAGATATTTGGGTTTTATTTGAACTGTTATGGTGATCTGAAGTCCTGCATGAAAAAGTGTTCTTTACTAGTGAAATTTCTTGAACTGGCTGGGCATCATACTCAGCCAATATGTCTGTACCTATGTCAGAGCTATATAAAGAATTAGAGGTCTCTGAACTCTGTTCTGAAGACAAAAACACACTGGATGTGTTACCATTAGAGAAAAACATATTTACTTGCAACTCATTATCTGCATCTGATAAACTTGGTTGTGCTGTAAATGAAGGATCTCCAATCAAAACAGCCTGCCTGAACTGTTCACAGCATTGTCCATTCACTCCAAAACTACTTCCAGAAGTATTCAAATGCAATTCATGTACAGAGCCATCTGATGTGCACGATGAAGTATTTGTGTTGCAACACATAAAACAAACTGGCTTGAAGTTTCTTTCTGAATTAGAAGACTCATCAGTTGGATGAAATGGACCAAAGCCACTGCAAATTCCCTTTCGTTTAAGATTACAAGATTCTGTGTCTTTACATTTCATACCTTGCGATTCACTCGCTTCTGATACTTTCGAAAAAGCGAGGTTGCATGGATTTGTTTCAGGGTCTATTAGCATATCTTCAACAGCACTAGGAACAGTTCTATCCTTAGAAGTTTCTAATATGTTCTCTAATGCTATATTCAAACACTGTGATCCTACCACTTCCGATGTTACAGCATGTACAGAGCCTTCATAAATTACTTTCAAAGCATCAAGACTGTTTTCTGAGGATAAACAATCCTGAGATACTGACTGCATACTTTCAACATCTATAGAATCACCTTCAGTACCTAACCACAACCTATCCAGTTCCACTGGACTGAACTCAGCACTGTCCTCAATGTCTATTGTACCTATGGGACTATTATCACTTTTAGTATCCATCATCAAATCATTTGTTATTATTGGAACATGCTCTGAAGATGGTTCTATGCCCTCCACAGCTACAGAGCATTTACTCTCATTAGAAACAACCATCAAACTGTTTCTTGTACCATCATTCTCATCTTCTGTCTCTACAGCTGCAGCAATTGCTGAATATTTGCTATCACTTGTAATTTCCATATCATCTGCTTGATCAACACACGTGCCCTCTTCCTCTGGGCTAAAGGAGACACTACACTCAATACTTTTACACTCTGTGACAACATTACAGAGCTTCTCGCTGTCCACAGTCCCCAGATACGCATCACTTCTGACAACTGTGGTGATGGAACTGTTAATTTTAGGTTTATGCACTGCCTTCTTTGAAAATAATTGTCCTCTTATCCCCAACCTCCTACGTTGTGGCATATCAGGAATATCATCAGTTCCATCCAACTGTGGGATAGCCTTGTTTGCATTGTCCCAAAATGTGTCTTCCCACAATGAATTATTCTGGTGATCTGTAGATCTGTGCAAACAAAAAAGAATAATTATCACACAAAATGCAAAACCTAAAATTCATGCTAATTATTTCTATGGACTTTTTCTTATTGGTGAGAAGGGTTAAAATATGTCAGCATGAAATCCAACAGACATAGTGCAATTCCTAAAGCACTGTGGGTATTAAACATACCTCAGATATTATACAACATAACTGCAGTGTAACAAATTACCCATGGACAGAAAGCTTCAGAGAGAATCTTTAAACACATGGTGTGGACTGAGGGGTGGAGGAGGGAGATGGCCACCTTGCCATCTAGCAGCATACAACTTCAGTACTGAAAGAATACATGGTTCAATCCTAACAACAGCAATTCTCAAAAAGATTACAAAACAACTATTTCTAGAGTTTGAACTAATCACGAGAAGAGGGCTGCAACACCAATTCATGAAACAATGTCTATATCATACCTCAGCAATGACCAGTTTCCCCATAGAAACAACATACAACCATAATTCAATTTGTGGAAAGCACTGAAATCTATCTGGAAACATTTTACAAGATGTAAAATGAACACAGAATCCACATAAAAACTTCTGAATACCATTTCTAGCTTTTTAAATTTTATTTGCTTACTCCATGATTTTGTACTTAAATGATTAATTCTGCAGCTGGTCCTAAAAGCTGCACTTACTAAGATTCATGTCTTCTGGGATTTGACAGTATGTCACTGTGTCAGTAGTTGCGATAATTTGAAGGCAATACTATATTTTGCAACAATGGGAACTGCTTACCAAATGACACAGCATCACATCCCAGAAGACCTAAATCATCCTAACACTACTGCAAAAACCTCAAAACTCGCAATGTAGTTAATGCACTTCTTGGACCTCAGTCCAAATAAAAAATAGACTTCAGAATTAATAATAATAATAATAATAATATTTATTAACTGCAATTGGGTTGTCACCCGGTGGCAGTACACATTTACACACAAGAACAACATAGAACAACACAATTAACCAAT
>Ga0268261_10001551_pt1 | contig 15918 bp, 10 predicted proteins | sample TergutNc150P1_FD_190353 | JGI IMG/M metagenome (GOLD analysis project Ga0268261, IMG submission 190353) | Nasutitermes corniger P1 segment gut microbial community from laboratory colony in Florida, USA - Nc150 P1 (SPAdes) (version 2) | ecosystem: Host-associated > Arthropoda: Insects >... | reverse complement strand
ATCTAGAAACATCAAGAATGGGTGCTCCATATATATATATATATATATATATATGGCATTAGTCGCCTAAGGGTTAAGACAGTATGTGCCGGCCATGCAGGATTGACAGAAAAAAGAAGCGTTAATTTGTTTAGTTTGTTAGTAGAGATGTATACAGACAAGTGACCTATACCATTCATATGCATGTTGCCAACGCACGATTGTTATACATCTTAACGCTCTGTTTAACAATACCGGAGTAATTCAAACAATTTTGTCGTAAAGACGGACCGACCACTCAGAAGACCCGAGTGATACCAACAAACTAAACACCACAGCAGGTAGGGTCGGATATTTAAATAAATGATTCATTTCATTCTTGTGGTGTTGGTATCAGACATGAATAAATGTAAGGCTGTAAGGCCCATGTTTATAGCGAACATTTTAACATCGTAAAGCCCACGTTCGGACTCTGTTACTGCGTCACGACGCACACGTCTGCTGCGGTCTGTTTAACATACAATCACAATGATTGCAGAACATCTCGAGGTTTGAGGTTCTCACAGCAGTGCTGCTGTGGACTCACGTCTTCAGGGATGTGACACTGCGTCGTTGGGTGAGTGATTACCGACGTTTAGGCAGTGCAGAATGCCTTCGTCTTTACGGGACAGAGAGTATGCATCAGCTGTTTACCCATGAAGATAAAGGTACACATATCATTCAAAACATCCAGTGCCACTCAGCCGAAGACAATGAGTCACATCCCAGAAGACTTTAATCCCCACTGCAAAACAAATTGTTCGCACATGAACACCAATAAGTTTGGATTAATTTTATAACAAAATTATAAATACTTTTGAAATTTCTGCCCGCACTTCGTATCAGCACAAATTGCGCGACGTCGTATCAGCTACTTATGGTGACAGAGAGCAGCGGCGGCCCGGATACCCTTTTCATGGAACTTTACGAAAACGTGCGATCAAAACGAAAACCTGAATATTTTTCGGTCACCAGTCATCTCCGTCCAGTTTGTCTAATATTTAACCTGCACAATTGTAAACTCAATAAACTATATCATTATTTACATGACACTATAATTCACTTTTCCTCTGCAGACAATTAGCTGTTTTGTAATTTATCGAGTTTATCTGCCTAAAATAATTTTCCTTATGACGACCGAAAAAAATTTTAACCCCACACTAAAAGAGGCAAAATTATGCACAATTTAATTTACAAATTAATGTCGCTCTATCAAATGCATTAGTCAATTAACCTACTGAGATAGGTGTGGCTGTTCACCGCGAAGGACCAGTCGGACGTAACGTTGGTGTTAACACAACCGGATGACACAGAAAATGCTTCAGAATATCAGAATGTTTCGACTGTACCAACCCCCAGTCTTCAGAAAGGGAAATGATCGGATGACATGACGTAATTCCAGTGTCTTCGGTACACAGACATACGGCAGCGACACACAAGATGCAACAAGCAACCTCTGAAACGTGTGTCAAACAACAGTACAACCGAAACGTCCGTCTTTCAGATTTTCGTTTCAAAGTGCTAAAAATGTGGCCAGTGGAAGGCGGCGACAAGTCAGCTTCTATCCCAAGGCAAAGACACCGTAGTTATGTTGGGTAAGATCAGTTCAGCCTACACCTGCTGAGTTGAACACCTGCTAAGAAGATGTGTGTGGGGTTGCCTACTCAGAGTCACACAGGGGACTGCAGTGTTGTGTTTCATGGTGTGCACACAGCAAGTGTGTGAACTGCGATAGGTGCAGGGATGGGAAAACGATATGGCTAGCAGGAAACACGTGTTGACGGCTCTTTGGGGGGTTTCACGTCGTGTGGTAAAGGTCTGGTGTGAGGTTTCGGAGAAACATACTGCCTCATTCTTCAGGGTGACAGTCTGGGTCATTTGGATACTGAAGTCATTGAGGACATTTTGGCCAAACACAGCTACTAAAGGTGTGGTGGGGGGGAGATAAAGCTTGTACCGATGTGGCGGGAATTGGGAGATTTCCAGGAATGCGTAATTGGTTATTGAAATAAATAAACTGTACAGAGTGTTTTGTATTGTGGTTTTGGATTTCAATTGTTTGTTACCATGAAATTTACCGCCATGTACTTTAATTACGGCACAATGGGTTAAATAAACCTGTCAAAAAGCAACACAACAAACCGCAACATAACGGCTAATAATGCTAAGCGTTTCGTGTTGTCCACACTAAATATCCTATACGTCTGTCTGTGCACTGTACCTGAAATACTGAGCTACCTACCAGTGAAGGTCACGCCTTGTACTAAATTAGATTTGACGGATAAATGTTCCTGTTTACGTGTTTGAACTATACTTGGCACTCAGTTGCGAGATCAAGGTAAAAAATATCATTTATCGCTACTGGTTCAGGAAATCCTGTCACAAAGATCTGAAACGTGGAATGATAACATTAATATTCAGTTACATGATAACAGTCTATCTAATGCAAAGTTGTGTGACGTCTGAAACAGTGAAGCCTATGTGAAGAAACATTGGGCTAGACAATCTGAATGCGACCTGGAATTTAGTCCACTCTTACGCACCTCGATTTGGTATAACTGCTACTTAACTTTCCACAAACACTGCGATAAAACTGGCTAGTGGCTGTTCAAAATTACACGACCAGAACTCGACCTTGGTGTCTACTGAATGCAGGTAAGCAGCGCAGCAGTTGCTGCAGTTGATGTGTCGTCTCCAAGTACCTTGTAAACTCCAGTGTGGCCCTATCTAACTACGCTTAACGTATTTCATCCAGGCGTCCATTACGCTAACACATCACGAACTGCAACCTGAAACTGCAACTCGCGCATGAATACATCAAGGAAGTTACACGTGCAGATTAATAGCAAAATAAGATGTAAATTAACTCCTGCGCCTCACATTTCACGTTCATTTGCGTGTACATCGATAACAATTACAAATTAAAAGCCAACAAACAATGCATTTAGCTCGAAAAATGTAACTATAAAACTGCGACCTACTGCGGCCTTGAATGCGACAAAAGTCTAAACTTCCCAAGTTGCAAGATTGTGTTTATCTTCAACAAACCAACCAGTTTCGTTTGATTTTCAAGTGTTTCGATCCAACTACATTAATATAAATCCATACAAGTACCTGCTACGTAACCAGCACTGCAGCTCACTATGGCTGCCACGAACCTACCCCTTAGCAACAGCCTGCAGAACGGTGCAAGCCAACAGCACGTCACGTTCACCCTCAACGAATGTCGTCATAGCTCGGCCGGTGATGGCCGCCAAAATGCATTGCACAAGGTCAATGAACTTCAAGATGTCGCAACATGGACTGCGGTGGCGGATTGCGAAAAATAGTCCATCACTTTTAATTACAGTTCGAACTCAAATTATGATAGTACAGAAATTTCGAAACGTCCGTGATAGTCCACGCTACGAGAATTCTTTTTTGGTTGTCTTTCGTCGCTAGAAAGCAACAGATTAATTTCGATATTTACGGGACACTATTCGTACCTTATATATTAGAGGGAACTAAAAAGCTGAATAACTAACTAAATAAATAAATAAATAACTCCATGGAGCAAAGATCATTTTCAGAATCTAACAGTTTTTCAGCTAGTGATAAATTCCCCGCACTCAGAACAGCCTTCTTCTTGTATCTATCCTGAGCCAGATTAATCCATTCCACCCCTCCCATCTTGTTGCTTAAGTTCCTTCTTAATATTATCCTTCATTTAAGCCTAGGTCTTCCAAGTTGGTCTCTTCCCTTCAGATTTTTGTACTAACTCCTGAATGCATTTCTCTTCCCTCCAATATGTTTCACAAACCCTGTACACACAATTCATATTTCTGTGAGACTTAAATATTATAGAATTTGATATTAAATGACACCACTGCATCAAATGAAACAGTATCAATTTGTCTGTAAATTGTATAATATTCTGACTGTGATTAAGTCATGTAGGCCACTATAGTTGTAACATTGCAAACATAGAATTTATAACACTGTGTGTGTGTGTGTGTGTGTGTGTGTGTGTGTGTGTGTGTGTGTGTGGAAAGTTCCTCTGGGATAAGATAAAAATGGATCATTGTGAAAAATAAACTGGATAAGCTGATCCCATCTGACCGACACAGACCAACAAAACAACACAGTGCCAATTAGGGCTCCAAATTTTCACACCTTTACTGGCCACTCTTACTGCAGTAAAAATATGAAAATGTGACAACACAGTGAGGTCTGATTAACCTTTTAAAGTCTACTTGTTACGTGATGCACCATCAGTTTAACATTCAACAACTGTACGTTCTGCCCACACTGTATTTATGTTTTTTGTATTTATCTGAGAACAAACAGTGACTTGTGCCACTTACAGCATAAACTGATTGGTTTTTATAACCGAGATGAAAAGTGTTTACTGCGCGGTACAGACTGGGTCTTTAAATGAAGCGGTCTGTGCCTCGTCTTTAAAGGGATAATTGTGCATCTCAATATTGTAATATCTACACACACAGTTACTACCACACAGTAACATATGCCATCTGCAATACATAGCCAGTCGGTTGAAGCTGTTGTAGAAATACAAATGCATCGTGTGGGCAACATGTAAATATTCTGAATGTTGAAAGAAATGTTACATATACTTACCATTGTTAATGATAAACTGTCTCCAAATTAATATATTCTGTGCCATTCTACACTATTAATTTCTGTACTTGTTAACACACTGTAAGCAGTGACTTACTTCCCAAAACATTTCATGATATTCACCTTCTTTGGAAGCAAACTTGTGTGAAGTGACATCACAGTGTTTGTGCTGATGACAGGCATTAGCATATTATTCATACAAAAATTATCACAAATCTGACAATGACATTACAAAGTTGAAGTAAGTAACTGATTCTGTGGACAGACAGACAGACAGACAGACAGACAGACAGACATACAGAGAGACACACTGTAAGAAGTCATGTTGGATGTAATGCTTTGTGGTCTTGAAGGAAATGTAACTGTACACTGTAGGTTTCTGCAGAATGTGTGTACAATTTAGCATAGCATTTTGGAAGACAACTTTAGTGTCTCTGGCATGGCCAGCTCAAATGTCAGACAGTTGTGCTGCTCCTCACAGTTTTGGTTTGAAGGAGGGCCTCTCCTCTGTCATGTCAGTTCAGATATAAATTTATAATATCTTGTGATCCTCCCTCTTCTGGCATGTTACACAGCACAGATTGTAATTTTTATTTTGTTACATGTCTTCAGTAGCGAGCTGAATTTTATTTTATAAAACGTTGTCTGCTCCATTCAGACAGTTATGTAGCCAGCTGTAGTCAGTTAGTTAGTTAGGTAGTCTATGAACAAATCAGAGCCAAAACATTCCTGCACTAGTCTGAGTTTTGTGTATACATATGTAGTAATAGTTGTGCTAAATATATGGTATAATTTTAAAATTTTACATTTTGTAAGACCTGAAAATAAGCATTAATAAACCAAAACAAAAAAAAATACACACACACACACACACACACACACACACACACACACACACACACACACACACACACACACACACACACACACACACACTGTTAATCACGCACACACACACTGGCACATGTGTGCACACAATCACACAAAGTGAATCAGTGATGTGTGCAGATTCCTTTAAAAATATAAAACTTTGCTGAAATAATCATAAACTTAAAACCAAGGAATTATATTACTGTTGGGACTACAACAAAAGTGTACATAGTACATAGTTTGCTTGAAGGCCATGATCCATTAAGGATGTACAAGACAGAAAAGCGACATTGCTGGATGTTTCAGTTGATCCTAGTTGTTCTGTTTGACATGTGTGAATATCAAAAAGTATTTTAAACACATGGTTCCGTGCATCATGATTCAATGTTAATAAAGGTCCAACTCGATGCAACAGTATGCAGACATTTATTCACTGCCACGTCACTCTACATGTTTCGGGTGTCATGCACCCATCATCAGGAGTACTAAGAACTGTATCTGCTACCTCTGGTGTACGTCATGGTAATGGTACCGTTACTTCCTTCCTCCGTGGCCAGGATCAGGCCACAGAGGAAGGAAGTAACGGTACCATTACCATGACGTACACCAGAGGTAGCAGATACAGTTCTTAGTACTCCTGATGATGGGTGCATGAAACCCGAAACATGTAGAGTGACGTGGCAGTGAATAAATGTCCGCATACTGTTACATCGAGTTGGACCTTTATTAACATCAAAAAGTATGTTGAAAAGTTACAATGGCCTTGAACCTGGCAAACAGTAGGAACAATGGGTTTCCTTTTCAACAGATGCCACCATACAGACAGCACTGGATAGACGGTTTTGGTGCAGCTCATAGAGTTAGGTTTGCTCATGCAGGACACAGGGAATGTGGATTGTAAAACATTTCACAAAACCCCCATCATATTATGTCTCAAAATAGATAAGGTTTAAATATAAAACTAAGTACACTGCTCCTATATATGTTCCAATTAGATCCTACATTTACTTACATACACATTTTGAATTTTAGAGACAGCTTCCAACTTGGAATGTATGCATTCTGCAACACATATGGAAAGCCTAAAAGACAAATGCAGCCTTACCTACATCCCACATGTGCCTGGGATTGTAAAAAGAGCTTTCAAACAGAAACCGCTTTGGAGTATTTGAAGTGTTTTATCATTGAAACCACCATGGAGCACAATACTACAGCACAGGAACTATGACAATATAAAGTGTAGTGCACTAATAATCCTTTAAAATCATGTTTTTGAAGTGACAAGAGTTAACATAATTTTAAGGACTGTTGAGGCGACCATCATGAAGCTTTAGAAATGTTGTATCATAACTGTAGACTGCATTTCTGCAACAAACGGTTGGACAGTCATTTGAAACAATCTGACATGTTGAAAAGTTAGCAGTTGACATGACACTCCCTGAAGATGGCGCCTATGAGCATCGAAACGCGTCGAGTATTAGTCAAACAGCGTGACTTGGTGTATGAAAGGTGGTGCATTCAATGTTGTTTTAATGAAGGGAAAATAATGTACAATGTGTAAAACATTAGGTTAAAAATAGAGAATTCTTTCTCAGTAACTAAAGCACAGTAAGTTTAAACACTTCAAATAGTACACTTGACACTAGTAGACAGAAGCTTCTTCATATAAATACAGTACTGAACATAAAAGATTAAATCACTGTCCATTGCTGGCTAGGTAAAACAAAAGATCCTGATTCTAGTGTAAATACTTTACCTTTCTGATAGTCTGAAGATGACATCCCTTGCTACCTCGACATTTTATTATAAGGGGGAGGGGACCTTCTGGTTTGAGGTAAGACCCTGGACTCTAATTGAAGTGGTTCTGAGTTCAGTCTTCATTCAGATACATGTGTGGATTTTTCTGTTTATGAAAAAATACCATAACATCTACTGGACATGAAACTCTGTAAATGTAAAGAATAAAGTGCAGCATGTTCCTCTGCAATGGCAGTGCCCACTTACATGGTGCTGCTGCTGCAATGTGCCATAATGTTATTGTAGCATATATATTTTGTGTGTGCAATATAGAACGTTTGTTCAAAATTATGCCAACCAGAAGCTGAAAGAGTACAAAACATTTGACCACTTAAACAGATAATTAGGCAAGACAGACTCTACAAGCATGTGTGTGGCTCTCTCTGATCATTGCACACTTACACACTTGGTAGCAATACAGGCTACTTCATATTCAGCAGGAAATAATTGCATCCGTATCTTTATTCCTTAAACTTTCCTGCCTTCCTTTATACCTGTCATATATTTAACTCCTTCTCTCCATTCTCCCACATTCTTTCCCACGTGTTTTATTTGCCCATTGCACTTCCTTCTTAATTCTGATGTTTTTAAGTTAAAAAAGTAAATTAGATTATTTATTCTTTGACTGGTACTGCTTCAAATGTGCAGCTGCCATCTGCAAATGTACGTGGAACCAACATGTTATTCTGATCATTCATGCAAAACAGACATATGCACGGATGGGAGTATAGATGTATAGCCCTGTGCCTTCTTCAAACCTTGGTACTAGAAAGGGGTTGGTGGTCAATGCCATGCTCCTCACTCCTGGGAAAGATAAAGATACAAACACACACACACACACACACACACTCACACACACACACATTCACACACATAATTCTTCCCGTAACTTGTTATTTTCCTTCCAGAAACAGCACACTCATCTAAGAGCAGGCAGCATCTGGAATACATTTGTAACATACTTGTCAAACAGGATAGAATGGTTTAGGCTCAACTGATGACAGCTTCATTGCCCAGTTTCATCAGCTACATGAATACCCAACATTACAACAGAACAGGTTGAGAGATATTAAAATATGCATTGAAAATATATGTACTGTATTTTATTGAGTCTGTGGAACAGGTTTCAAGGACAGTGTGAGTATGATGACAATGGAAATATGGAATACACTGAAAATGGAAAAACAAAAATGAAATGAATGTTTTGCAATGAGCACAGGTTGTCATGTCTGAACACATAATGCATCACACTGAGATCTCCTGTATCTGCACTCGCTTCTTCATTGTACCAGGTGTCTGAGGACAACCTTGCTGACGTAGGATTCCTACACTTGAACTGATCTGGTTGCATGACGGTGGTGGTAATGTTTTGGGCGGTGGAGGTGGGTCTGGGATGGAAGGACTTGATCGGCGTGGAGATGGTGAGGGAGATTGGGTCTCTTGTTCTTCCACAGGTGCCTCTGTGTTTTCACTGGGAGTGTAAATTGGAGGCTGTTGTACTGAACTAATGCAGTTTGGCCTAGTTTTTGTGCCGGACGTTGGCGATGATCTGAACTCCTGCAATGGAAGTTCTATCGCTGCAGCTGATGCGGACGGGTGAAGGTGCTGCTGTGATGCTGCCAGCACAACATGATCCACAAGTGCATGCTTGCTCTCAAAATGGTGCCCATCTCCTGAGCTGCTACTGCAACTGCCTGCCTCTGCTAATTCCTCCTTCTTCTTGTCACCAAAGTGTCCTCCTGAGCCTCCACGGTCCCTCTGATGATATATGCCCGCGAAGATGAGGATATTGAGGAGCAACAGGAAACAACCCACTGCTATAGTGACGGTCAGGGCTGTAGTGTAACTCTGGTAGTGGCTAGATGCGAGTTTGCGCAGCAAGTTGTTGTGATTGTTGTTGGGTCGCAAGGTGCCAGAGCTTACTGCGTTGGTGGTCACATTGGGTGGACATTCTGTGCTTGTGCTGGTGGGTGGATCTGCCAGTGTAGCTGCAGTAGCCTTTGTGCTTGTGCTAGGAGCTGTCGTTGTTGATGTGGTGGCAGTACTGGCTGTGTACTGAGGTGGCTGCAAGGTCTGTGGCCTCACTGAACCTGGAATTCAAATCAGCTTCTACCACTTGTTTCACATTGAAAAGTCGGGGATGTTAAACTCATATATTATTTTCTGTGTGACTCCATGATGATCAACAGGAGTTTATGGCTTAAAATTTTGAAGCGAAGTTACAGAAAATCTTGTAAATTTCACATCTCCTAATTGCAGTATCAGACAAATAACAATCAAAGGACAAAAATTTTTGGTTTTGTTATATCTTCCAAAAAGAACAAGTTAAATATCAACCATATGTGCACAAAAATATGAACCATACAATTTTGTCTTTTAAACATTTAGTCACAGAGATAAATGGAAGAGCTTAACTAAGATTGATTCTACCTTCATGTTCCATTATCAATTGAAGGCGCAATTTGTCACAGTGTTGTTTGTACTGTGCATGTCTATCAAGTTACTGTCCGCCAGTTGGTCCAACACTCTACAAAATACTTATACAGTTAAGCTAAATTCCGACACGTTTTATTGGCAGCCACTACCGCCTAATGGAAGACAACACTACAGACCAAAAAACACCAGTATCCCATATTTCTTGTCCACCCTTCAACACAGAACTGTTTATGTCACACCTCCCAAGTATGTACATGTCAGAATATGGCTTGACTGTATCAGTATGTGGACAGTGCTGGAACAACTTGTAGACAGTGACTTAAAAGCATAATGTTCATCTAAATAATACTTAAAATTATCCTTCAGCACAAAAAAACACACTGTATCCCTATTACAAAAATAAACTAATCAGTGCTGTTTACAGCAACAGTCACTGTTTATTGTGAGACCCATATAAAACATGTGTGCAAAATGCTGTTTGCTATTACATCAGGTGCTGTATATAATAGCCAGTGGGCTTTAGGCTTTAGATTTAAAGACTAGTGAATTTACAACATTATGCACAGGGAGTCCAAGAATGGGTAAAATGTATTCTAAAGCATGAATTGGAAAAAAATGAAAGAAACGACAAAGCTACCAGATACCGAAATAAAATTAAAAACAAAATGACAATATTCTTAATTTTTTTATTTTCTATTACTAAACTAACTAAATGCACACATAATATACATAACTGTATAGTTTTACTATGCTTTTATTATCGTTTTATTTATTATGTATGTATATTTTATGTGTCCTTGGTTGTTTCTAAAAAGAAAATGAGTTAGGTTAAAAATGAATGAAATAAATTACTTAAAATTTCTTAGTTTGGTAAAAGATGATGATAAATGTGTCTGTATTCATTTCATCATATCGTTCTGTTAATACTGTGAAGTAAATGACATTCAGTAACACCAGCAGGTTAAGGTTTTGCCAGAACTGGAAAAAATGATTCTGTTAATGTGGCTGAACTGTGTTTAACTAACTAAAGTGACAGAATAGTGCCATGTATTTCATCCAGGGAAAACATAAGAAAATTCATTGTTTTCAAATCCCCTCATCTTACCACATACAGTATTTTCTGTACCACAAGACACACTTTTCCCTAGAAAATATTGTCCAAAATTTCCCTGTGTCTTGTGGCCAAAATTATAGTACTGTTGTCATCTAGCACATGTGATTGAGTCCTTCACACATCTTACTAAAAGTCCACCTTTATTCCCAAGAAACAGCTGAAAAAAGTCTGTGAACATTTGTAGAAAGCACTATAAGAAATTACTGTGTCACCCTACCTAACCTGGTCACATATGAAACACTGAATCCCACCCTCTCCACCTTGGTTCTTCTCACTGATTTCTGTCCATGCCAAATTTAACAGTTTGTTCAGTCCAAATTGGTAAGGTGTTCCAAAACTGCAGTCTTAATAGAATGTTTACAAGACATAATAAGGTTGCAAACTGAATGTGCTGACTTACACCAAAGAACATGGAAACAGCACAGCTGAAACACATTTGGGTGTTATGCAGCTGAGCAAATAATACATGAATGGAGCAAACAATAGACATAATTATGGAACTTATAAAATATAAAATATGCTGCCTATGCACAGGGTGCAAAATGGCCACCAACTGCAAGAGCAATTAAAAACTGCTTCTTTTGAGGTTTGCATGATGACTGGATTAAAAAACAACCATCTTGGGCTGACCTGCCTGTCACACTGAGATGGTTGTATTGAAGTTGAAAGCTGAATAAGAGCCTTTGTATGACTACAAGGGATCACATTTGTAGCAAGAGAGTTAGGCACAAACAGTATCAATGATGTTGCTGGAACAACATCTTGGTGTTGAAGATTTAGCGGAAGAATGACCTATGTACAAGTAAAGAAACTAGATAGCACAAAAGTTACCTGTTAGTTTTCAAAACAATATTTTTCATTTCACATTTGTGATCAATGTAAACAAAAAAATTGTGTTCCAGTCTTGGACAGAGAGATAATATGAATGAAATCCCCTTACATTTCAATTTCAGCAAGTAAGGCTGTGAACATCAAAGGAGCTCAGATTATTGTACGTATAGCTTCTGGCCATAAAGAAATGTGTTACACTCCTTTGGGTGTCTTGTATGATGGTACAGAACTGTACCAACTGTTAATACCGAAAAGTTGAATTTCCATGTAAAACTGAATCTATGTTCATGCTAGAGACCAGACAGAATATGAATGAATGAAGCTGCAGCTAGAAAAAGATGGTTGAAACATCCAGGTGGCCTTCTGAGAACAGCCAGCTCTAATACCGTGTGATCAGTGTTTAGCACACATAGTAGAGGCAGCAAAGAGAATAGGTGCAAAATTAAAAACACTGCTAACAATCCAGGAAACCTTATTAGTCAAATACAGGCATGGGTTTTCTGAACTAACAGGCCTAACTAACCATTTGAGTATTCATGTTTCAGGGTTTAACCAAGTGGCTGAAGCCACCAAACCAAAATCTGACAACAGCAAGATAAGTGAAATGACTAAACACTGCACAGGTGTGCAAATGGGTACAAATTCTCTGGAAATGAAACATGAGAATGGTGTCAAGTCTTCAAAAGAATGTGGGAACTAGTGTCCTTGGTGGTAGTGAATATGACTTACTGTTTGTGGAATAACATTTAGGCTGTCATGTTGGTAATGATGATTGGGACAATAGTGGCCATGAGTTTTGAGGTTTGTTTGTTCCACACCAGCATTTTGTTTAGAAAGTACTTATAAATTTGTCTTTCTAATATAATCAATACACATTTTTTTTCACACAATTCTCCAACAAAAACTTCAGTGCACATTATGTGCTGAAAAATGCAATAAATTTGGTGGTACTGACTATAAAGAAATGACAGAATGTCTCTGTGAGAAGGTCTCACCCTCATAAAACTGCGCCCCTTCTTCTTGAAAGTGGTGATGTCGCATGTTTAGGTCATCTCCTCCAGGCCTGTGCAGTTGAGGGATCAGGTTCAACCACAGGGACATCTTGTGGCCGCGGTAGTGATTTCTCATCTCTGGCCTCAAGCCTGTAACATTTCACCCTTCCATTACAACAAAATTAATCTTTAAGCTGAAATTCATATAAACAACATTTCAAGCTTCAGTTCCTACCTCGCAGGAAGACTCTTTCCTTGGCAGTAAAGCAGCTGGTGGCTTGAGGCTAAACACTCACCTCCATCTAGTGCCGGGTTTAAGAATGAGTGGAGCTGTGCTCCTACTTCCACTTTATGCCTTCATGGTTTGTACAAAGACAAATTTACCTTTTTCTACCTCACACAAAGTACATTACCTTCCCACTCCAGAGAAAAAAATGTGTCATGATGTTGAAGCATAAAATAAACACTGACATATCTTCACAAAAACAATTCAATAATAGTGCGAAGGCATTGTTAGATTCCTGAGTATCTGAGCAGATGATACATAGAATAACTACATTGATCTTCACTTTTTTTTTTTTTTACTGTTGCACCGTGCATGTTGTTTTGATTATTTCTTTAATATTCCAACTCATGCACCTATTATATACACTTTAAAAGTACTGAATTCACATTAAAACACTTAAAAACACTTAAAATTTGCCCCTACATGTTTTGATCCACTTTTTAGACCATCTTCAGGGGGCTCGTGGACAGTACTTTATGCAGTTACTAAGTTGAGATCGGTTGATGTACGCTCGTTATGTATACATTGATTTAATGGCTTACAATAGGAAAGGAACTGAAAAAAGTGAAGATAATATTCATGACATTGATTATATGGTATTTTACTCTACACATGCACATGTTCAACAGAATTTGCTGTATCTGTATTCCTTTGGGTACAGTCTCTGTGATGATGGCTATGTAGAGGCCGAAACATGTGGGAGAGACATCACAAATGGCAAATGATTGTTCATTACTGATTGTGCAGTTTGTTGGTTTAAATATTCTATATCCAATCTACTGCATGGAATATGTGTTCCAATAAATTAGGTACAGATTCCTAGTGTTTATAAAAGCCAGGTGACAACAAACTTTGCACATAGTCGAGCGTGTCACTGCTGCCAACACCTCACAGCCATTTATTTGTCATCCCATGTTAAACCCATATCTAGGGTACTGATACATGAACAACACAATTACCACATATTGTTGTCTGAAAACAACACAGTTTCATAGCTGGAATGAGGACAGATGACAAAGTGGAAACTATCAGCCTTAAATATACAGAAGAGTGTAAACACAAGTGAACTGCCAACAGGTCAGACACCAAGCAATTACGTTCCCAGACGCAGTGACAATTTTACGTACCTCCTGCTTAAAATTAAAAAATGAGCATTTTACTCGCACAATGCATTACAGGTTTTGTATATGATTCCTGCAATTAGCTGCGATTATTTCTCTAAACAACATCAACCAGTCTGTCATCGTAATGGAAACAGATTTTGTTGTGTCTGAGACAGGACTGAAATTTTGTTGTCTGAGACAGGACTGAAAATTTGTTGTCTGAGACAGGACTGAAATTTTGTTGTGCCTGAGACAGGACTGAAATTTTGTTGTGTCTGAGACATGACTTAAATTTTGTTGTCTGAGACAGGACTGAAATTTTGTTGTGTCTGAGACAGGACTGAAATTTTGTTGTCTGAGACATGACTGAAATTTTTGTTGTGTCTGAGACATGACTGAAATTTTGTTGTGTCTGAGACAGGACTGAAATTTTGTTATGTCTGAGACATGACTGAAATTTTGTTGTGTCTGAGACATGACTGAAACTTTGTTGTGTCTGAGACAGTACTGAAATTTTGTTGTGTCTGAGACATGATGGAAATTTTGTTGTGTCTGAGACAGGACTAAAATTTTGTTTTCTGAGACAAGACTGAAATTTTGTTGTGTCTGAGACATGACTGAAATTTTGTTGTCTGAGACAGGACTGAAATTTTGTTGTCTGAGACATGACTGAAATTTTGTTGTGTCTGAGACAGGACTGAAATTTTGTTGTGTCTGAGACAGGACTGAAATTTTGTTGTGTCTGAGACAGGACTGAAATTTTGCTGTCTGAGACAGGACTGAAATTTTGTTGTGTCTGAGACATGACTGAAAGTTTGTTGTGTCCGAGACATGACTGAAACTTTGTTGTGTCTGAGACATGACTGAAATTTTGTTGTGTCTGAGACGTGACTGAAATTTTGTTGTGTCTGAGACATGACTGAAATTTTGTTGTGTCTGAGACATGACTGCAATTTTGTTGTCTGAGACACGACTGAAATTTTGTTGTGTCTGAGACATGACTGAAATTTTGTTGTGTCTGAGACATGACTGAAACTTTGTTGTGTCTGAGACATGACTGAAATTTTGTTGTGTCTGAGATAGGACTGAAATTTTGTTATGTCTGAGATAGGATTGAAATTTTGTTATGTCTGAGACAGGACTGAAAAAGTACATATTATTTTCATGTACTTTAATGTTTCAACAGTTGAACAGTGGTGATGTGTGCATTGCTTTGGCTCTGAATTACACACGTGCGCAGGTATGATATACCAAACTGTTGTCCTGCTTTGTCACTGCCAGGTGACTACCTTCATGTTTTAAGAGACTGGCACCACTGTATCAACTGCTGTGGATATTCTAAGTGTACAATAAACAATGTATCCAGGGAAATCTTCTGACACAGTCAGTGTCACAGTCACTTCGTTTGAGACAGTGCAGAGTACTGATATGGAGGCCAGGTCAGTGGCACTGCATCCTGCTGCTAAATCAGGATTCACCACTGTTTAGTGACTTTGTCATTTAGAATAGACATTGGAAATGTTACATATTATAGGGCCAGAACTGGTACAATTACCGCTTTAAACCCCGAATTAAATCCCATCTGCTATTTGCTGGCATTATTAGGAGCTTACCATTTTCTCCACGTTAGCAGGATAAGGGTTAAATTATTAACCCTTAGGCGACTACTGTCAAATATATATGGAGAACTCATTCTTGATGTTTCTAGATCACACACAATGACGCAACACAGTCGGTAGGACTCCTCTGGACGAGTGATCAGCTCGTCGCAGAGACCTCTACCTGACAACACACGACGCTCACAACGGACAAATATCCATGCCCCCGGTGGGATTCGAACCCAAGATCTCAGCA
>Ga0268261_10001550_pt1 | contig 15923 bp, 16 predicted proteins | sample TergutNc150P1_FD_190353 | JGI IMG/M metagenome (GOLD analysis project Ga0268261, IMG submission 190353) | Nasutitermes corniger P1 segment gut microbial community from laboratory colony in Florida, USA - Nc150 P1 (SPAdes) (version 2) | ecosystem: Host-associated > Arthropoda: Insects >... | reverse complement strand
TGCAACGTCCACTGCAACGACAGCACCCGCAACGTCACAGCAACAACAGCACCCGCAACGTCACAGCAACAGACAGCAAGCAGCGTCGTTGGCGTCAGCGACAACGGGCAGCTGCACCGCAACACGAGGCGTTGTACTACGGGATATTAAAAACTCTCTCATTATTTGAAAATTCACACACAATATATCACTAACAGCAACAGTTGTCACCGTATAACTGATTGATGCCTAAGGGCGTAGCAGCAACAGGCAATGTTGATCGTCGACGTCGGCGTCGGCAGCGTCTTCGTCGTCGTCGTCGTCGTAGCGCGTTAAAATATGGAGGAGGCCGGAGCTTCGTTACTTACAGTAACTCACACAGTAAATGAGTGCAGCAACGGATATGCAGAACGTCTTTCTAAAGGGACTATAAATATTTAACTGAACGCTTATTCTGCATTACGTCATAGTCTGCTGTAGAGCTACATGCCTATCACCACGCGCCAGCCTGCACCTTGCACCAAGTCTATAACATCACTCTCCCTCCTCCTAGCGCGCTCGCGCGTGTAGGGGCTGTCCTACTCCCACGCCACACGCGACGGTGACATATATAAACGCTAACTTCACACCTATACACATAGTACGCTTCCTGCAAACGACGCAGACGCCGACGCCTACGCCATGTCTCTGCTGCAGGCTGTTGAAGATCACCTAGGCTCCATCGACACATGGCCTGTGTGTATCATAAACTACCTATTCGTTGAAACACCTTCACCACCGGTCGTCGAGGGTTTGGTCGCATTCTTCGCCGGCAACGGCCAGCCTCAATCACTGGCCCAAAGGCTATATCGCGCCTGTAATCCTCCAGCAACAAACGAGCTCGTGCGCCAGCTATTTTACGCACGCTATTCACTCTGGCACACGTCCGACACAGTTCGACGCCACACCCACTATTATGATGTACGTATCAAAAAATACGTACTCCTCGACGTTCCATACTTACCAGACTTCCTCGACGATAAGGAAAATCCCGTACCTGTACCTGGCTTACCTGCACCGCGCCTAGGCGTCCAAAACACAGCGACGCCCACGATTATAAACACCATGTTGCAACTGGTACATCAAGAGGAATTGTAAAAACATTCTGTTAATAAAACCAATCCCTATGTACACCTTATTCACGCGTCTTCATTTCACGAACTTTGTACACCCTTTTACAGCCTGCAAGTAAGGTACAAAACCGTACGTGCCAATTGCTGTTTTAACCTCGGCCAACACATTCTTTCTACCTCTCACATTTCCTTATAAGGATACGGCTATCCTACCTTTTTCCTAGAACTGCAGGCGGCCATTGCTGTTCTCTACCGCTCACACCCCGCCCACATCCTACACCAACCAATACCGTCATCTTACATCCCACAACTCCATATATGGGATAAGGTCAAAGGCTACATTCCTAGAACTGAGCAGCGGCCATATTTGCACACTACCCACGCAACTGTACACGCGCCGGATAAACGTTGACTCAGCTACTAGAACAAGTCAGTAGGTGCGCGACCTTCAACTGCATCACATCTACTCAGCAGCAACGTCGCCATCTTTCAACTACCAGACTACACGGTGGCATTACCTCAACCACACGTATTGTATCACAACGTATCCTCTACCATTCCATACGTCCGCACTTATATATTATTAAAAAGCATCTAATAATATGTATGTCCTGACGTACACATCCGTAAATTTAATAAAAGCATCGTGCCATCGTATATATTGGTACATTCAAAATGCCCGATCTTTTTAAATAATATCACATGTATATTATTAAAAAGCATCTGCAATTTTAAATCTACCTATCTGTACGATGGCACTATGCTTCTTAAAAACATCCACCATTTTAAATCTACCAATCTCTACGGCAAATTTTAAATGGCCAATCCTTTTTAATAATATGCACTAATATTACGTGTATACCATCTGCCATCTTTAAATATACCAATTTAAACGATGGCACGATCCTTTTTAATACTATCACTTGCATATTATTAAAAAGCAACAGCAATTTTTCATTTACAAATCTGTACGGCGTCACAATATTATTAAAACCCATCCCCTACCAACTACATTATTAAAACCCATCCTTTACCCACTACCATCCTTACGGCGGCACAATATTATTAAAACCCATCCCCTACCCACTACCAATCTCTACGGCGGCACAATATTTTTAAAACCCATCCCCTACCCACTGCCAATCTCTACGGCGGCACAATATTATTAAAACCCATCCCCTACCAACTACGAATCTCTACGGCGGCAAAATATTATTAAAACCCATCCCCTACCAACTACAAATCTCTACGGCGGCATGTTATGATTAAAAACAAACCCTACAGAAAGGATACCAACCTATGGTACGCGAAACCTCAACTACACATACTAGCCCATCCCCAACATAGGGGGTCAACACGGACGGAGCCTGACCTCCAACGTCATCTTACACCAATGAAGCTAAAGAACAAGTTATGCCAGGTGCGACCAGAAGGAACCCGTTACTACTCGAGTTCGATGACAGAGGTTAGAAGGTAAGACCTTAGCACCACGCCAACCATCTCAATATTTCCCGGGCCGAAGGATGGGCCACCGGCTGAATCTAAGTCTCCAGAGTGTCGGCAAGGGCTTCGGCTTTCTCAGAGTCTGAGAGAGCTATTCCCTCGGGGTGGCCACGGAGAGACGGAGTTGGAAATCTCATCACCCGTTTTGTCATTCTCAATTGCCATTGGTCTTCTGGATCGAGTGTTTCGAGTGTGGCACTCCACTAGTAGTTCTTCCACTCGTTGAGTCAGAGGGTCTCCGACCTCTACAAACAGTTGACCTCAGCTCCTAGACCCGCGTCCTTGGTGACCTGCCACTAACTCCGCAGCTGGTTTTCAGGCGAAACTTATCCCGATTGCGAACCGGTATCGGAGGCCATGGGTTGGCACGAGAGCGACACTTGGGAGTAGATGCCACCAGATCCTTTAGTACGGCGCCGGATAAATTCTCAACACACCTGTCGATTTCCATCAGTTGTGTAGTTCCGGATAGGACGGAATTTGATCTTCCAAATAAGTTTGGAAGTTGGTCTAGTCAGTGCGCCTGAAATCAGGGCAATTCGATGGGTCCTAGAAGCATGAGCGACACGTATTGTCAATGAGTATCGAGAAGTGGTTCGAGCTTAGCGCAGAGCAAGAAATCATATACACCGCAGATGTGAGGTTCTTGCTTGTAACAATATATAAGATATCGTGATTGGCGGAGGGGTTGTATATGTTAGTAATTGGGGTGTCCGGTCCAAAGATCAGACAGGAGTTCTCGTCGGCATAATCACCCAGGAGGTTCCCCCGTTTTGTACTCACCCACGAATTACAATCCACATGTTTGGCGTTGACGTCGCAGGCCATCAAGTCTGACAATCCTCCACCAAAACAGGCGGACAGGTCCGTTCCGATTATTGGGCAAGAAGACGAAAGGTAAGCCACAAGGATTTTCAACGGCTTGCCAGCCAATGTGACTTGAATGGCAGCAGCCTCCAAATTTTTCAGGCCCGGAACGGGCACTGAGTGGTGGACTATACTACGGCGTACCAGGATGGCTGTACCGTACCCTGCTCTCAGTCTGTCTCTGCGGTGGCAGACATAATTGGCAGTCGGACGGCTTGGCCAGGATTAAGGAATGTCTTACTTAGGAGGCAAATATCTACACCGTGCTTGTTGAGAAAATCTCCATTTCAAGCATCCTGCGGCGCACCTGTCCGCATTCTAGTGGCCAAGGTGCATGTACTTACTCCGCTCCCTCCTTCTAGTGAGTGCTGCCATATTTGGTAACGAACAGGATAACAGTATTCAGGACACCCCGCGGGCGGGCTACCCCTGTGGGGAGGGAGGAGATGGACGTAGGAGACCGACGAGTCAGCTCCACACATACGTAGAGGGGAAGGAGATTGAGATCAGAAATATCCTCGAGTTGGGAGGTAGAACTTTGGTTTGGGACCACCAATTTGGGGATTGTGGGTTTGGGCGCCAGGGTTTTGAACTTGAAGCTGCTTTCTTCTTGGACCTCCTAAGACCCGGCTTAAGGCTGCTGTAGGTTGGGCTCAGGCTTCTCGGTCCTGGCTGCCTTCCTATTGGCGGTAACGTTGGTTTGCTCGGGCGCCTACCTGGCCGGCTATAGAAACGGATTTGAATTAGGGGTGAAGTGGTAGTGGCATTGAGAACACGCCCCCTCGGACAACGTGATTCCACCACTCGCCCAGGTCTAATCTACTAGGCAGAGTGCCCGGAACGCTGGGCTTTCGGAGCTGCATGGTGGTCTGTGGCGGCGCTTTTTCAGCCACCATCAGGCGCCAGCTTCGCAAGACCCGCCTTCGCTTCTATACTCTTCACACAGCTCAGTTAGTTCGCCGCGTGGTTTCCCGCAGCCACAGCAGTGGGGATGTTCCTGCGGGGTAGAGCATACACCGGATAGGTGGGAACCCACACACGCGATGCATCGAGTTGCGTATCCGCAGTTGCGCTGCGTGGGTCCAAAGCGCTGTCAGTCCTTGCTTTGCAATGGGCCTTTCGGGGCCACGTACGACTCCACCGACACTCGCAAGCAGCAGAGTTCGCTGAGAATTCGCACTTTCAACAACTCACTACCTCTCGGCACTGATACAATGAAGCGGGGGTGGGAGGGCGGTCCTTGGCGGGGACCTGGTCGCAACGGCCGGAACGCAGATGCTTGTCTATCCCGGCACGAAAGTAGAATGGGGCATCTTCTGACCAATAATGCTGCCTCCCCCTTACTCCCTCCCCCACCAACCATCCCTTCCTACGTGGGATGGGGTTTTAAGTTAAGTAGCGGTTGTAATGTTGATGTCATGAATAATTAACATGGCTGCCGGCCGTATGGCTGACGTCATAAAGAAATAACGTAAAGGTGGAGGTTCGAACCCTGACCCCTCCCTTCTCCCTAGGTGTGGTAGAAGTTTTTATCTCAAGTTAAGTCTGTTATAATGTTGATGTTATAAAGAAAGAGGATTGTGATGGTAGTTAAAGTTAATATGGCTGCCGGCCGTATTGTCAATGTTATAAATAAATAAAATTAAGGTGGAGGTTCGAACGCCGACCCCGATTCCGGCCTCGACCCGACCCTGACGTAAAGCCCCTCCTGCGGATGTGTAGACGGTTTAAACTAGACCCCCTCCCCTCCCACCACAGAGTTCCTGTTAGGTTAGGGAATGGTGTTTCGCCTAAATTGGAAACTAGATTTTATTTTCAGTAACTTACTGTTCGCTAAGGTTTGCGCGGTTGTCGATCGAAATGAAGATGTTACAAAAAATAAGGTAGGACCTTGAAAGTAGACCTGCTTTCGCGTTAATGTAGAGAAAACAAATAACTGAACGGAACGTTATTTTGCAAAGGCCACCCGTGAGGATGTGCCTATCTTGGTTTTATGAAATACGACACGATGTGAGAATGTGATGATTACGGTTTTTTAATTATGGCACGATTTATTCGCAACATAACATAGAAACGTGCCGTTTACCTTACCGACTCCATTGTCGTTTGTCAAACACGTGATTCAGTATATAAACAGCGGTAGAGTTAACTTATCACCGTATACAGTTCGACAGTCGTACTAGTCACATCATTAAAGTTATCTGAATAAAAAGCGTGTGTTATCTGTATATGTCGTACTACTTTACTGTATAGATAAGTGAATTTGTAAGTTTGACGTTTCTTTGTGGGTCTGTGTGTGTGCGCGCGCGCGCGTTTTACTAAAGTGTTTACGGAACACCGTGAAATTTAGTTTATGGGCTGTGCTAATCCTTTGTCGTATTTCTGCTTAGTTGTGTTTTTCATAAATAGAACGAATCACTTCAACAGCTGATTGTCAAGGGAGCTGACACTGCATAATGTTTACACGTGCTAGAGGTTAAATGACGTCGCTAGCCACACTCGCGTTATCTCAGCTCTGATTCCTACAAGCTACAAACACATCCGCACGATTAATATTAAACTAAATCAGCTCTGATTGCTGTCGAACCTTTTGCATCTTTTGCTAACTGTAGCAACAGCACCGAAGCCCCCATTCACTCCGCCAAGGATTGGGGTTACAAGAATTTCTGCATATGTCGACGAGCGTTGTAGCAGACTTTTCTTGCTGTGTACCCGTTTCGTACCCCGCGGATGAGAACTATGTTATGCAGTGTTTTATATATCGCTCTGTTTTGTAGCCAAATCAGACACACTCGAAGGGTATATTAAAAGGATTAAGCACCAACTATCTGCGTATGATAAAATGCTAGTTTTTAAACAAACTATGTGCGGGCAAAAACGTTTTATATTATTTCTATATAACGTTCACGTTTATGAACAATTTTTAATTAGGTATCTGTTAAATTTCATATTACACCCATGGAGGTTCGTGTAACAATAAAGACGGGTAAGTGTATTTCGATTTATAAACATATTAATAGAGAAAGCATTTTCTTCTTATAGGAGTTGAAATGAATATAGTAAGATAGTATTAGACCAGTCGCGCATAAGCGATTTTAGTCGCTGTGATAGTCGCGGCGGTGATTTAAGACGGTGGCATTTCTTTATGCATGGCCGCGCCCAAGAACCGATTCAGTTAACTTCCGATACGTTATGAAAAGGGACATAGGTTTAGATAAGAGGATAATATTAAGACGGATTTTCAGGAAGTAGGATTGGATTGGATCGAACCGGCTTACAGTAGGGACATTTGGTGGGCACTAATGAATGTATTAATGAAGCTTCAGGTTCAATATACTATACGGACTTTCTTGACCAGCTGTGCCGACCGCTTATCTCAATACAACCAGCACGGGTATATTTTTATAAACAGAATGAACAAAAGTTAACACACTATAAAGTTGGTATATATGGACGTTTTGACACCTGATCATCATACGAGTTGAATCTGCATAATATTCACTCTGCCAGACTTTGATCGGTCATTTCCAGTAGGACTCCAGAAAATATAGATGAGGTTTCCGCTGTTCTATTTCCTTCTATACACTTTGTCAGGGTACTGACCGCTGCTGTGTGCTTGAAGTATCGCCATACATTTTATATTCACAAGCTATCGTTTTTCTTCTACTGCGACGTTTCTAACAGCGAGATTACGTTTCCACTCTGATAAACTCAGCTGAAGTAATCAGGTGAGAACAACAATATAACTTTCCGTCCGAGGTAGGATTTGTTACATTACATATAGGCCGGATCAGAGAGTTTTCAGAAGATGAGAAGCTGTAGAACAAAGTATGTATCAGAACCTGTAGCGAAATAGTCAGTCCTATGTCTCGTTTCTGCCCAAATCTACAGTTATTTTTGACAGTCATTCTGTACACCTCCCGTCTCCTCTTAGTACAAGTGTAAATTAGGTTTACAGGCCTGTATACCGTCATTATGCCTAGCAACGCTAGCGTTAGTAACAGTAATATTGCTGCGGTTGGTACATGTTTCATTAAACGCTGAATTCACAACGATTATAAAACAAGGTAAATATAAAATTAATTAAAACATAACGCCGTATCATGAACGCGAGGTTTATGTACGGATAATGAATTTGTACTAACGCGTTAGAGGTTATAAATATTAACTATGCGCGAGTGATTTCACATCTGATACACTTTCCAAAAGAGTACATACGTACTGAAAGAGCCCTCTTGTGAAATCCTAGTGTAAATGAGAAGATAATATTAAGATAGATCTTCAAGAAGTAGGATATTGGGTTATGGGTTGGATTAAACTGGCTCAGGGTACGAATAGATGGCGGGCACCTGTGAACCTTCGGGTTCCATAAAATACGGGAAATTTTGTGACTAGTTGATAATAGAAGGACTCATCTCCTAAGTATTTAGCTAAATTAAGTTACCACCGCTTGCTATGCCGACTGGTTATTAGAACTCAGCACACCTATGTTTTGCGTGCCGGGTAGATCAGTAGGTATATCGACTGGCTACAGGCCGGAGGTCTGGGGATCGAATCCCGGTGGGGCGAGATTTTCCACAACTGTCCAGACCAGCCCTGAGGCCCACCCAGCCTCCTGTACAATGGGTACCAAGTCTTTCCCAGGGGTAAAGAGCGGTCGGGGCGTGACGCTGCCCCATCATCCCCTTATAGTGCCGTAGTCATGAAAGAGTAGAGCTATACCTCCACTCCCCCTATAGGCCGTACGGCCTGTACAAAGCCTCAGTGCCTGTACAAGGGTGACTTTACCTTTAGCTTTATTCACCTATATTTTCATACATATATGTGTATCACATCCAGTACCGTTAGCCTGCTACAATGCTGACATAGCCAGACGTCTGACATCTGGAGCAAAGTTCCTCCTTACTCTGCATAAATGTCACTCTGGCGAGAGTTCAGTCTCCACACTTATTTTATCGCGCTGCATTTTTCTTTATCTCAGCTCTGACTGCTGTTGATCCTGTACCACAGGTTTTATCTTTTGCTAACAGTAGAAATAGAAAAGTGATCCATATTTTCATTTTATTATTCTTATTATTATTATTGTTTTACATCTCTAAAGGCACCGTCCGTAATGAATATGCAAAGCTTTTTGTACGGTCTGAGGTTTCTAACACAGGGAATAATAAGGTGAAAGCGTTTCTAGCTGAACGCGGCTCTGGATTAAAAAACAGGATGGTTCCTAAAGGTACGGGCACACTGAAAACGCGTCGATTGGTGGTTAGAGTTAAGTACAAAAGATATTTCTTATCTCCAGAGCATTCAGATCTGAGGTTAAAATGTAAGGAGCTTGAACTTCGCTTCTCGTGTGCACAAAACAAGAAATCGTTTGTCCAGCTCATAGGTAATGCTTACGAGCCGAAGTTTTAAGTAAGGACGCCTACCCTTTAATTAGTTGAAAACTTTAAGGGTTATTTATAAAATATATCTAATAAAAGATAAATACAGGTGTAACTAATCTGATCATGTAGTAGTAAGTCAACAAGAGTATTGAAAATATTAACAATTAATTTTTGAAGGCTCGTATATGTATCACATTTAACCCACTCGGCTTCTAGAGCTGTGTTGACGTAATGCATAAATCATATGATTTCCAGAATATGACGTTTCTCCTCAAATAACCAGTACAATCCAATCCCTCAAATATGGTTCCTGATTAGATATTGGTATTAGGACCTGTAGATGGTGAAGTTTTATGATGCTGCAGTAGCCGGTTCGCGTGGCTAGGACTGAATCGCGACCAAAACGGATGAACCTTCTCTATTTTGCAGTACATGTGTCACACCACACATTCCACAGCAAAGAGTAACATCTTATAGCCATGCAGTCCCGCAGCAGATCTCATTATAAATGGCAAAAGAGATTTATTACACCGCCAATTCTGTAGTATAAATCGTAGGTCACTACCGACTTCAACAAAACGAAATACAAGGGTGAAAGAGGCCTATGCGCTTATTCTGTATAAACGATCGTAAGGGCTTATTTTGCGATAATTAAAAGTTTAGATTTCTGTCGAGATGAGGAACATCGCAACCTTAAGATGTCTCTTTAAATGTTTCAGTCAGAGAACTAAAACGTTACGTAGAAAAAGACGTAGAAACAGACCTTATTCTAATTGTAGCTACAGAATACTTCAAATTCTAGTGGATATATCATTGATTAAATAGAATCTTCATTAGAAGCCGACGGTCATATATCTATTTAAGAACGTCAATGCCTTATATATATAGACCGAAGCTTCATTCATATGTTTACAAATACTGTATCTTTTTTAACTTGTTGAACCCACACCAACCTCCTCACTTCAGATTTCTTAATTTTTATGTGAGTTTTAGAATGTTAATTTCTGCACGATATTGAAACCCATAAGACAGTAACTCTTTAACCTTCCTATATTCATACTATGTTTAGTAACAAACTTGACCAGCAGTTATGGTCCTCTTATAGTCACTCCCGACCATTGTACCACTGTGAAAAAGGCATAGGAAAAGGTAGTCGAAACATGTATATTGGTGGTATGGCAGGGGCATGGGTCATGTGTTTGGACTTTGTAGCGTGCAAGTTGTGCCATTGGAGCGAGCAGCTCCGTCCAGCTTGACACGTTAACCTAAGGCATTGCAGTGTTTGGTAATGGTTATGTTTTTAATAATATCCGATGATATAATAGTGCCGCCGTACGTATTGGTATAGTTATTTAGACGTGAAGGAGCAAACGTCTGCGAGTGCCGGTCCTTGACTGAGGTATTGGTTATTTCGTCCTACCACATCGTCACGTATCACAAGAATCATAGCGCTGCATTCTCGCAAGACAGCCATGTACTGAGCTATATTAAGTTAAAGGGTTGGAGGTCAGAAAAGATAAGATAGAGTGCAGTGTGGAATGTTTTATTAGTTATCATGTAAAAGTTTGTATCATGGACTTTGGGAATGTTTATTTGCGTGAAATTAAATGGTCATGAGTGATGATTTAGAATTTGTTTATTCTGAGTGAATCACAAATTTAGAATGAGGTTTAGTTACGTCCTGTTGAACCAAATCCTCTGGTATCACGCTCCCTGTTATCTAGTTCTTGTACCTCTTTTATAGTGGGATATAAAATATTTTGACATGTTGTGCTATACGATCACCACGATAGATTTGAAACGGGTTGTTAGAATGATTGAATAGAATCACACACAGATTTCCTCGATAGTCTTCATCCAAAATTCCTCCCCCACATCTATATGGTGATGTAGTGCCAATCCCGAACGCGGTGCAATTCGCCCATAACATCCCGGCGGCAGTTGTATAGCCAGATCTGTTTTTACCAACCCGTTTCCAGAGGCTGGGATCACTACGTCATATGCACTGCGTAAGTCGAAACCTGCAACTCGTGATGATTCTCTTGTTGGCGGTAGAGCATTCTCGGTCAATTTTACAAATAGTAGGACAGCAGTATTCTCCGAAGCCATGATCTGAGATAGAATTGTTACTTATTTATTTCAAGTTAAGGAGTGTATGAGGTCATGCTAAATAAAGGATAAAGTAGTTTTACTGGACATTATATTTTTTCCATTCTATCACCATGTTTGTAAATTTTACACGACCGATACACCAGTATTTGTCCCGGCGGCCTTATTGCAGCTATTTAAACCAAGATTTAGGAGTATTGGAAAGTATTCCTTTTTGTTACAGTGTGCAAGCTCTGAAACACATGTCTGCCTTATCCGGGAGTAAACCCCTCACCTACACATTCGCATAGAACTTCCGCCCCATCATTCACGAGTTCTGTGCAGAAGGATTCAACGTCTTCATACATGAAGAATCTCCTCTCTACATCCATCTCCGATGTTACGCCGTTTTTAGTGCTGTTCCACACAGCCTAAATGTTGATGGACACTTATGTTAAGACTCCGTCCGGTTAGGGTTCTAGAATGTAGTCCTATGACGATAGACGGACTATAAGACAAGACACGTGAGAAGAGGTTGCCCTGCCCTGTACTTCTAGTGACGTTTGCCATGGTAGTTAGTGGTAAATGTACTGAAAAGAAGAGTCATGGATTGAGGAATGTGAAACAGATGTTTTTCCACGGACCGTGCAAGTGCATATTCTAACGATTTCTACGTCCACAGACAATGCCTCTTAATGACCGTTTGAATGATGGGTACAAACGAGAGGGGAAGAACAGACCACGTTCGCAATGTTTACGCCAATGGAGGCGTTCATAATTTGCGAGACAGGTAACAGATGTCTCAACATTCACAAAGGTAGCTGCCATCAGTGTATTCCATTCCCCTCTACCAGGACAATGATGATGGAATTTGTCCTCGAATGTGTGAAATCTGAACTTGACACGGATGAAAGGAAATTCTGATGGCAGGAGGCGTAGATCATCAACACACCGTTACTGAACCGCATACTTATACTGGCTGTAGGTCGTGTAACACGTCAGTTCAAAACTTTCGAGATCCAGAACGCATTGGAAAAGTATGTGAGATGCTGAGTCGCGTAGGGATGGGGGCTGACTTCTGCAGATATCACAGTAGCAGTTGTCCGGACGTCTGCAATTGTTATGGTGATGTATGTTGCGCTGATAACGCTCTACACACGCTAGGCAGCCATCAATATCAATCCATCCGTCACTCATAGCTCTGTGATATTTGAGAAATAGTAAAATAGGGGACGGTAGGGGGACGGTAGCTGTGAGAAGGAAAGAGTAGTATTGCATATTTTACAAACGAGAGAGGATCGGAATGCTCCCATATGACATGAATGAAATTTAAATTAGATAGAAGTTCGCAAGGCGCTGATGAATCAATTCCGAAAAAAGAAAAAGCATACTAAATTCCCGCGAGTAATTGTGTAATAATAAACATCCAGATCAGGTTCCTCGCCCTCGAATACAAATTCGAAACCGTTGACCAAGAATTGTTTTGGGGGAGCGGCTCCTCTCCGGAAAATAAGATATAAAAGCTGGGCGTGGACGTCAGTCATCACGACGAGTACGGCTGCCGAGTCAAAAGAATACAATATGCCTGTTGTAAACATTGCGAAAGTGCCTGTCAAGAAACAGCACATGTTATGACGGTGGAATGTGGCCAGTAGACGATGTATGGTGCCGCGCTGGGTAAAGGACCGGGGTGTGAAGTTCGGAACCCAAGCGGCATTGCCTGCTAAAGTCTGCAAGCGTCTATGGCCCTCAAAATAGGATATGGAACCGTCAAACCATTTGCCATCCACTAGAATGTCTATGTCTGGAAGAGAGATATAAATAAAACAGAAATCCAAAGAGCGGAGACGTTTACATATATTTATTTTCCATTGCTCTGAATCTGATAGAGTGTAGGCATTATCATAAAACATTGCAAACCCATTGCCCTGAATCTGGAGTATGGGTTCATTGAACCATGTCCTCCCCTAAACACTTGATCGAGATGGAGGAATCTATTATTAATTTTTTCGATAGCCCCTTTCGAGAATCGATCGGCATGTGTTTGAGGCAACTGGACCAGCACATCCCCCTTTTTCCCAGCTAATCTTCAGGACCATGAAGAATCCGGGGCTTCTGTGCTTGATATGTACAACAGAATAAGGTCTGCTTATTTGCAGCGAATCCAGCGGCGTGTACATACCCGCTGCGACACATGTCAATTAGATCCGTCTGGAAAGTACAAATAGCGGTTGCTATTTCAAAAATATGAAATAAACAGAAACCCTTAGAGTGTGTATAAATTTATTTACTATGCTCGGATACCACCGTTTATCGGAAGCTTCTCGCGTATTCAAATTCAAAAATGGGGGTACCAGACAGGGTTCTACCCCGATATACAAGATCGCGAACGAGGCGTGGATTATTAAGGAGTCTCAGGTAATTTGCACCAAAACGAATCGCAAAGTGTGACAATTTCACACACACATCCTGTAACCCGTTGAACCACAGTCTGGCAACAAGTTGCGGTCCGTCAAGTGTCGCGATATGCTGCACGTCTAGGATTAAATAAGGTTTTCCAATCTGTAGGGAATCTGGGTTGATGAACTGCCTATCTACGAACAGATCCATCTGTAAGTACAAATAAAAGAAACAGACGTGGGTCATAGTGACAGCATTTATTTGTCTTTTATTACTCGATTTACAATGACATGTGTTTGCGTTCTCACACAACGTCCCACTAAAGGGGCGCGTGTTCAAACAGTATATGAGGTTCCCCAGACTCGCTGACACCCCTGCAAGCGAAATATGAACTCACAATGTTGCCTTGGTGGCCAGAGTTAGACCCCAGTTGTGGAGAGACACATTTAAGCTCGTGTTACCTAACACCTGTAGTCAGAGGAATACATCAGCATTTTCCTCCGACAGATCAACTTTCAAAATCTTATATCTTTCGTTAATGTCAATGGCTCTCAAAGTGACCATTAACCCTATATATACCACATTAATTATATTGGAAGAAAAAAAATTGTTCTTCACATTTTAAGGAATCGCATTGATCTAATATCACATACATGATAGATTTTTCAATAATATTCCATAATTTATTTAAAAAGTGGCCGTGACTTGGAAGTAACATTGGTATACAAAGGAACGCTAAACGCTAAAATGTCACATGTCGTGGAGTGACGGGTGCGGTGCCCGCATGCTGCACGGTCTTACTCATTCGACTATATCTCGACAACATAGGCAGAAAATGTAATGGAAATGCTTCGTGCGTGTTCGGGAAGGAGCTGGCTTTCTTATGGTGTGGGAGACAGTTTCTATAAATTATTTCTTCATTTTTTCTCTCCTCTCGAAATCTGGGTTTACTTTTTGCAGTCTCTAATTGCACAGACGGCTTTATGTGTCCCTCTAACAAGGAAATGAAAGATGAAATGAATGTTATCGTTATCGTCACGTAGCTGAGGTCTGTAGCTTTCAAATGGCGTATGACATCACCTTCATATATCAACAGACGGTTTGTTTCTTCACGGCAGCTTTAGCGTTTTGTTTTAGTTTGAAGCAGCAGTCTGTTGCAGTGATATTGGCTTAAAGGTAGAGCCTGTTTGAGGATGAGATTGAACAACGTTTGCTAGACGAACTTACAGTTTCTGATCAAAGTCGTTGTAGTGACGATGATGACTCAAGTGGCGCGGATGATTTGACTGTAGGCGAGGTAATTGGTTCGGAATGTAGTGATAATGTGCAATTTACTACCGCATCCAGCGCGCCTAAGTGCTTTGAATGATACTTCTATGTGGGAGAACATGACAAATTATGTAGGGCAAAGAGAACAGTTTGTTGATAAATGTGGGCCTCAAAATGAAGCCCAAAATGAAACTCACTGTGCTAAAGTGTTTAAAATGTTTCTTGATGATGAACTGGTGGAACTAATAGTGCATGAAAAAAACACTTACGCAGCACAAAAAATACAAGCCAGAAGTTTCATTTAATTGCATTTTAGAATGCTGGACTGGAAACCTGTCACTAATAAAGACGAAATGTATGTTGTGTTAGCACTTTTCATGTTGATGGGAATAATACAGAAGCCCACACTACGATCGTATTTTTCAAAAAATTGTATTTTGGCGACTCCAATCTTTGGTTCTGTTATTTCTATGGATCGGTTTGAATCAATCTGCAATGTTATGCATTTCAACAACAATGATAATATAGGAACTACCAGGAACTATCTAAACTTTTCAAAATCTATCCAGTCCTGTCCCATCTCAACACATACCCTTTTGGACAGAAAGAAAATGACTAAATGTCACATAAAACTGTTTAGGAGATTACTCAAAATTGCAGTTCTAAATTGTATGGTAGCACTTACTCCATGGGGTAGAGTCCTTCTTGAGAAGCTAACGACTAAACTTTGCATCCAGTCAAGAAATTCCCCGCATTTATGGAACCAGAAAGTCCCTCACCGTACCCACAAGTGCCCACCACCTGTCCCTATCATGAGCCAACTCCATCCGGTCCCCACGACCCCCTCCAACTTCCTGAAAATCCATCTTAATATTATCCTCCCATCTACGTCTTGGTCTCCTCAATGGCCTCTTTCCCTCAGGCTTCCCCACCAACACCCCTTGCACATCTCTATCCTTCCCCATACGCGCTACATGCCCTGCCCATCTCATTCGTCTTGATTTTACCACCCGCACAATATTGGATAAGGAGTACAAATCATTCAGCTCTTCTTTATGCAGCTTTCTCCATTCCCTGTCACCTCGTCCCTCTTAGGTCCAAATACTTTCCTCAACACCCTATTCTCAAACACCCTTAACCTGCGTTTCTCCCTCAATGTCAGCGACCTGGTTTCTCACCCATACAAAACCAGGGGTAAAATTATATTTCTATATATCTTGATCTTTAAGTTTTTGGATAGCAACCTGGAAGACAACAGATTCTGCACCGAATGATAGCAAGCATTCCCTAACTTCATTCTGCTCTTAATTTCTTCCTGAATAGA